>UOFE01000035.1_pt1 | contig 122894 bp, 109 predicted proteins | sample 1988381 | NCBI WGS metagenome assembly UOFE01 (sample SAMEA4712194, study PRJEB27164) | hydrothermal vent metagenome | biome: marine basaltic hydrothermal vent biome; feature: marine hydrothermal vent; material: mineral | place: Pacific Ocean | collected 2011-06-14/2011-07-23 | depth 1689 m
AAGCAATACCTTCTGATAGTGCTAAGGCTTGTGAAGTTTTACGTCGCTCGATATCTGAAATATGCTCGCTCGATTCAATAACCAGTCCGTCATTGAAGAATGGCTAGTTAATAAAACAGAGAACAACGTTAATAAATGGATTCAATCTGTTAATTTATATTCTGTTGTTTGCACCAATGATGACCTCATAGTTGGCTTTGGTGCAATAACGCTAAAAGGGGAAATTTTACTAATCTACTTGGTACCTGAAGCACTATATAAGGGTAACGGCAAACTAATGCTAGAAGCCATGGAAGAACGTATCATTTCAGAAGGCATAGAAGAAATACATACTGTTAGCACGATAACGGCTAAACCATTCTATGAGAGAAATGGTTATACAAAAAATGGCATGCCATTGTTAGTTGGTAATATTAAAGGAAACTTTCCATTAATCAAAAAAATACCACCTAACTAGTGATTGTGGTGCCAACCCCAAAATAAAATAACTAAATAGTCTATTCTGTTTTATTTTTTACCATTGCATCAGGTTATGAAGCTCACTTTACATTAGGGGGTATATGATGGAAATTAAACCATACAAATCACTGCAGTTGACCAACAATACGCCGCTTTGCACGCCCGTTAGTTCGAACGTTATGTGTAAATATAAAATATCAAGCAATGATTAAACGGATAGCAATGTGGAAATTAAAAAAACCAGAAGAATCTGAAAAAATGAAGGCAGCATTACTTTCATTAAAAGATAATGTTTCATCATTAGAGTCAATTGAGGTAGGGATAAACTCTTCAAATTCTAGCTCAGCATTTGATATTGTTTTTATAGGTCATTTCAGAAATAGGCAAGATTTAGAACTATTTGAAAAGGATATATTTCACAAAAATGTAGGGAAATTAGTAGCTAAAATACAAGAACGAAGAGTTGTCGTTGAATATGAAATATAAAACAGCCACTATCTACAAACAACCTCAGGATCTACATGAATGATTAAGGGCAGCTGTATGTGTGGTGAAGTCACATATGAAATTCAAGGTGAAATTGGCGAAATAACGCATTGTCATTGCACAACATGCCGTAAAGCGCATGGTTCAGCTTTTTCATCAGTTGCGGCAGTTCAAATAAATGATTTCAAATTCATATCAGGCAAAAATCAAATAAAATGTTACCAGTCATCACCAGATAAAGTCAGGTGTTTTTGCTCAAACTGTGGTTCACATATTTACGCACATAGAAACGGTCAACAACATTATATTCTTCGTCTTGGCACGCTAGATGATGATCCAAAATCAAGACCCACAAATCATATTTGGGTCAGCTTAAAAGCGCCTTGGTACAATATTGAAAACGATTGTAAACTGCCAAAGCATAATACTTGGGCAGATGACAGTTAATCAAGCATTGCGATTTTTGCTATCGCAAAAAAAGTCGCGTCCCTTTTGTTTGCCGCTGATGGGGGTGTTAGCCTTGGGTAAGTTAGACAGCAATTATGAAAAAATCACATATTCAATATTTTCAGAATACTCTAAAACAGTATACAAACTTAGATTCGAAAGAATTTGATGTGCTGTCAAATATATTTGAACTGAAAAAATACAAGAATAACGATCATATTATTAACCCAACAGAAGAAAATAATAGTATATTTTTTATTATTTCTGGTTTAGTTCGATATTATTATTTAACTGAAGACGGGAAGGAGTGGAACAGAGCCTTTCTCTCGGAAGGCATGATATCTACCTCTTTTCCTAAAGATTTCGGTTGGATAAACTCTTACGGTATTCAGGCAATAGAAGATAGCATAATTTTAGTCGCTGATTTTTCCGATTTTCAATCATTATTTGATAACAACCCAATGATCGAACGGTTGCAAAGAAGATTAATCGAAAGTATTTTAATTAAAAAAATTAATCGAGAACGTAGTTTTTTGCAAAGTAGTGCAAATATGCGTTATAAAGATTTTGTTGAACAATTTCCCCAGATATTTCAACGTATTGCACAATATCATTTGGCCTCTTATCTTGGCATCACTGAGGCATCATTATCACGACTTGCGAGCAAAGTTGATTAAATAATTTCTATTTCTTACCAAATGATAAGGAAAATATTAATATAAAAATATACGATATGCTTCAATATTATTTACTCTCTAAAAGTGGAGGATGCTATGAAAATATTTGAGGCTTACGATCTGTCTGGTATTAAACTAAAGAACCGTCTTGTTATGTCACCAATGACACGTTCACGAGCGGTTAACAATATTCCTAACGACCTAATGGCGAAATATTATTCGCAGCGTGCGGGTGCAGGGCTCATAATTACAGAAGGGGTAGCACCTTCTGCAAATGGTTTAGGGTATCCTCGGATTCCTGGTATTTACAATCAAAAGCAAATTCAGGGATGGAAGAAAATTACAGATGCTGTGCATGAAAAAGGTGGAAAAATATTTATTCAGCTCATGCATACTGGCCGTGTCTCTCATCCAGAAAACATGGAAGAAAACACGACGATATTAGCACCATCAGCTATTGCAGCCGCTGGTGAAATGTACACAGACAGTAAAGGCATGCAACCCTTACCTGTTCCAAAAGAAATAACTTTAAAAGAAATAGAGCAAGCACAATTAGAATATGTAAAAGCGGCAGAAAATGCGATTACCGCCGGTTTTGATGGTGTTGAATTACATGGTGCAAATGGTTACCTCATTGATCAATTTATCAATACAGGCTCAAATACCCGAACTGATGTATATGGAGGAAATATGGTGAATCGTTGCCGGTTCGCTATTGAGGTTGCACAAAAGGTCGTGAATGCTATTGGAGAAAACAGAACAGGAATTCGTTTGTCTCCTTACGGAACATATAATGATATGGCATTATTTGACGGCATGGAAAATACCTTTGAGTACTTGGCCGAAGAATTGGCCAAGTTAAGATTAAGCTATGCTCACATTGTTGACCATTCATCACAAGGCGCGCCTGAGGTTACTGATACGGTAAAAAGAAAAATTCAAAAGTCTTTTGGCGGTAATATTATTGCAAGTGGAGGATTAGATAAAGAAAAAGCAGAATTGATACTAGAACAACAAAAAGGAGATTTGGTTGCATTTGGGCAAGCGTTTTTAGCGAACCCTGATCTAGTCAATAAATTTAAAAATAATTTGCCATTAAATTCGCCAAATTACGACTTTTTCTTTACGCCTGGAGAGAAAGGTTATACCGATTATCCTTTTGTAACCGACAAATAAAACCTTTGATATTGTACAAAATAAAGTTTAATTTTTAAAAGAGGATGTTATGGAAGAAATCACGGGAATAAATCATGTGGGTATTAGAGTATCGAATCTTGATGATGCAAGAAGATTCTATGAGCAATTAGGATTTAAATTTATTGTCGGACCAATTGGGCCAGAACCTGTGGCAATTATGGAGCATGCCTCAGGAATAAATATTAATTTCATCCTAAATGCTGATTCTGGAACAACGAATAATATTTTAATGGATATTACAGAAAGACATCCCGGGTACACACATATTGCATTGAATGTTATCGATATAAAGTCAGTTGAAGCAAAAATAAATGCCCTGGGGATAAAAATAACAGAAGGACCAATAACATTGCCCGATGGTAGTATTATGTTTTTTATTCGAGATCAGGATAAAAATGTGATTGAGTTTCATCAAAATGCTTAGGTTATTTAGGAAAGCTGAAGAGAAAATAAATGATTGATTACAAATATAAAAAAATAATTTATTCATTTTTTATGTCGTTATTCATGTCATGTATTATATCATTTATTATATGTATCTATAATTTTGGGTTAGAAAATAATATTATTGTTGCTTGGCTAAATGCATGGTTTCTTTCTTTTGTCGTTTCTTTTCCTACCATTATTCTAGTATCACCAATTATATATAGGCTTGTTAACTTGATGATAAGTGATGAATGCCTCAACGCTTGCAAATAACGATTGCAAGACTATTAAAAGAGCCTAAAAAATAGTTACACCGAACAATTCAAAGCGACACTTGTTTTGCTAAAGACGCAGAAAAAACGTGCCACTTTGAATTGCCGGGGAACAAGGCGCTATGCTCTACAATAAACAAAATTTGGGAAGTAAATGAACTTTTTAAGAGTATTTATATTTTTAGTAATTTCAATTAACTTACATGCAGAAGAAAATAAGTTAGAAGAACTTTACAAGTTGAAAAACATTAATGGATCAATACTTATTGAATCAGCTGATGGTAGAGTTAAATATAAATATAACGTTATTGATAAAGAAAACTTTATACCTGCTTCTACTTTTAAAATTCCCAATACGCTCATTATATTAGAAGAAGGTTTAATTGAAGATCAACTAGAAATCATTGAATGGGATGGAAAAAAACGAGAATATGCACAATGGAATAAAGACCAAACACTTAAAAGTGCCTTCCAATATTCATGTGTATGGTGTTATCAACGTTTTTCAAGAAAAATTGGTGATGAAAAGTACCATGCGTATTTGCGTAAATTTGATTATGGAAACCTCTTAACAGGGAGTGATATTTCTCGTTTTTGGTTGGATGGCGAACTAAGAGTTTCTGTTAAGGATCAAATACAATTTTTACGCAAGGTGCATGATGAAAACCTTCCAATACAAAGAAAACATATTAAGACACTTAAAAATATTATGCTTTCTGAAGAAAATAAAAATTACAAAATTTGGTCAAAGACAGGTTGGTCAGGAAAAGATGGCTGGTATGTTGGTTACTTAGTTATTGATAATAAAACATGGTTTTTTGCCAATCATATAGAAATAAACAAAAAATTGGATTTGGCGTTTCGAAAATATCTTACAATGGAATCATTTAAAATTTTAGATATTATTCAATAGTAACAGGTATAACAGGACCATGAACACGGGCTCCGTAACGCGGTCTTCTTTTTGCAAAGAACACAAAAAACAGCCCGCATTACTCCGCTGGTTATGGTGGCGTTATGTGTAAAAAGGATAAAAACAATATTAAAATACTCTACTCTTTTAGAAAGTTAGCAAAGTCACCAGGTTTTATTGTTCACTTTAGAATAAAAGTGCTTCACTAATTGATAAAAGCGAGTGATATAAACGGGTTTTTCACCTTGAAAACGATGCACCATATACAGTGGCCATTGCCGCCCTTGATACTCGGGCAAAATCCTAACTAAATGTCCGCTGGTGACGGTAGATTGAATTACAAACGTGGGTAATAGTGCTATTCCCATATCATGCAAAACCATTTCAAGCGCACTCGGCAAGGTATTGGTTTTTGCAAAATACTTTATATTGATTATTTTTTTTTCATTCAGCGCATCGGTCTTGTAAATATCTAAGGCATCTTTTTGCCAGGAAGTGGCTATTAAACGATGCTTTAGAAGATCGCTTGTTTCTGTAAGTTGTCCATACTTATGAAGATAAGCCGGGGTAGCACAAAAACATTCATGTATATTGCCAATGGGTAATGCTCGATAGTTACTATCTTTTAGTTCACCTGCGTAGATGGCAACATCTAAATTGTTTTGAATTAAATCTTGGGCTTCATCCGTCACTAGTATAATGGGCTCTATTTGGGGGAATTCGACACAAAGCTGGCTTACAGCCGGAATAACAATGTCTTTTTCGCATGAATGTGGAATGGTCAAAGCAAAAGTACCTGATGGTGTTTCTTTGCTGTGGTTCAATTCTTCAAACGCCAAATCGACTTGGTCTCGCAACAACTCACAACGATTGAGTAATTTTTCCCCCGTTGTCGTCAGTGACATACCTCGTGTGTTGCGAGATAAGAGTTGCTGGCCTATGGTTTGCTCCAAACGCTTAACCTGCTGGCTAATGGCTGATTTACTCATACCTAAGTGTTTGGCCGCAAGCGTGAATGATTGCTTGTTAGCCACTTCAGAGAATATAAGCAGGGATGAAAGTTGTTTTATATTGTTCATATTTTGAAACAATGAGTTCAATTAATAGTTATTGTTAAATATTTGCAGGTTTATTATGCTGTGTCAACCTTAACAAACCAAAGAGATAGAGATGAGCGCTTTAATAATTGTCGATTTAACGCCCACAGATAAAGAAAAATTAAGCACATATAGTGCTATGGCTGTGGAAACACTTGTACCCTATGGTGGTGAATTTTTAGCAAAAGGGCCTATTGAAATATTGCACGGTGAGTCAGCGTTTCAAACAAAAGTTGTTATTCAGTTTCCCAATAGAGATAGCGCTGTTAACTGGTACAACTCAGCGGCGTACCTGGCTATAATTCCAACTCGTGACCTAGGCATGCGTAGCCAGTTTCACTTAATCGGTTAAAGATATATAGATAGGAGAAAAATATGAGCTCATTTATAACAAGAGTTGTTCGTTTTCATAAAGCGGGAGAGGCTTCGGTTTTAAAAATTGAAGCATTACCTGTAGCAGAACCTAGTGAGCATGAGCTACGTTTTAAGGTAGAAGCTATTGGCTTGAATCGTGCCGAGGTTATGTTTAGAAAGGGGGCTTATCTTGAAATGCCACAGTTTCCTTCACGGCTGGGTTATGAAGCGGCGGGGGTTGTCGACGCTGTTGGCAAGTCGGTTACTCATTTTAAAGTGGGTGATCGAGTAAGCTCTATCCCTGCCTTTTCAATGGGGCAGTATGGCGTTTATGCAGAACATGTTGTTTTGCCAGCGAAGGCGGTTGCAAAATGCCCGGAGTCATTCAGCGCCCAGCAAAGTGCGTCTATCTGGATGCCATACATTACTGCTTACGGCGCGTTAATTGAAATTGGACAGTTAAAAAAGGGACAACGAGTATTAATTACCGCAGCAAGCAGTAGTGTTGGTGTTGCCGCAATACAAATTGCTAAAAGCCAGGGTGCTATTGTCATCGCAACAACGCGTGGTAAAAATAAAAAGCCGTTTTTGCTTGAGCAAGGGGCAGACTATGTTATTCAAACCGACTCCGAAGATATCGTCACAACCATGGCAGATATTACCCAAGAAAAAGGTGCCGAACTTATTTTTGACCCCATAGGCGGTCCAATTTTATCTCAGCTTGCTGAAGCCTCAAGCAAAGGTGGGTGCATTGTCGAATATGGCGCATTGGATAGTGAACCGACACCTTATCCATTATTTACAGCTTTAGCGAAAGGTTTAATTATTCAGGGATATACTCTTTTTGAAATTACCCAAAACAAAGATAGATTAGAAAATGCCAAAAAATTCTTGCTGCCTTTATTTGATACAAAAAAACTCATACCTGTAATTGACAAGGTTTTTGCTTTTAATGACATTCAACAAGCGCATGAATACATGGAAACTAATCAGCAAAGGGGGAAAATTGTAATTCGTGTTCAGGGAGATAACAATTAGCGGGCATATGAGACTTATTAGGGAACATATTAACTAACATGCACATATTAGATAAAATATCGTTAAAATCGAAGAACCAAACATAACAATTTGTCCGCGTCGTTATGTGTAAAATAAAAAAATATGAGTGAAGAAGAAAGGTGTGGCTTAAATCGTGTTGCACGATTCATGAAGTTGGCTAGCATAGTAGGTGTTCTGGCAAGTAAACAAAGGCGTAAACGACAATTATCGCTGCCGTAGTAATACGGTCAAGGTGCTTTAAGCGTCATTTAGTCATCCCAGATTTAATCACGCTTGATGCCGTCAGTGATACTAGCATGACATTCCAACTTGTAGTGGAGATGGTTTAAAGATAATATGCTAACAACTTATTGATTACAATAGTGGTTTAGCAAAAGTGAGATTTCATGCGGGCCTGTTCATAGGTTGCGAGAATATGGGGGTAGATAAACATCCCATGAACCTTGAACTGGCTAAGGTATATGCGTACATCTTAGTTCACGAATTATAAGACCCGACAAACTTCTTGATTTATAATTAGGGCACCTCTATTAATTAATGATTGGCGTCTTCGCATTTGAGAGACTCAATAACTTCGTTAAAAATCTTGCAATGTGAGTTATGCTTCACGTGTGCTGTGATCTTCCCCTTGTTCTTGAGCCTCTCAAGCAAAAATCTGCACAAGCAGAATTAATAGAGATACCCTTAGATGAAATATAACGACCTTCGTGACTTCATAAAACAATTAGAAAAAAAAGGATTACTAAAACGTATTAGCGTTGAGGTTGATCCTTATCTCGAAATTACAGAAATTTGTGACCGCACTCTGAAACAACAAGGCCCTGCGTTATTATTTGAAAACGTAAAGAACTCATCCGTTCCTGTGTTGGCAAATTTATTTGGTACAACGCAACGTGTTGCTATGGGTATGGGTGAAGATTCAATCGAAGCCTTAAGAGAAGTGGGTAAGTTGCTCGCATTTCTAAAAGAACCTGACCCACCAAAAGGGTTAAAAGATGCCTGGGAAAAAATGCCGATTTTTAAACAGGTATTAAACATGGCGCCAAAAGAAATTAAAAAAGCGCCCTGTCAGGAAATCGTATTTGAAAAAGATGATGTTGATCTAAAAAATATTCCAGTACAAACCTGTTGGCCGGGTGATGTTGCACCATTAATTACCTGGGGTTTAGTTGTAACAAAAGGACCTGAAAAAGAACGACAAAATTTAGGCATTTATAGACAACAAGTTTTATCAAAAAATAGAGTTATCATGCGCTGGTTAGCACAACGTGGGGGTGCTTTAGACTTTAAAGAATGGCAGATTACAAACCCGGGTGAACCTTTTCCAATCGCTGTTGCTTTAGGCGCAGACCCGGCAACAATATTAGGTGCTGTTACGCCGGTACCCGATTCATTATCTGAATACGGATTTGCAGGTTTACTACGTGGTAGCAAAACAGAAGTCGTTAAATGTAAATTAAGTGATTTACAGGTACCCGCATCAGCGGAATATATATTAGAAGGTTTTATTTATCCTGATGATTACGCCGAAGAAGGCCCCTATGGTGATCATACGGGTTACTATAATGAAACAGAAACGTTTCCTGTTTTTACCATCGAAAGAATAACTCATCGAAAAGATCCTATCTATCATAGTACTTATACCGGCCGACCACCAGATGAGCCTGCTATACTAGGCGTAGCGTTAAATGAAGTTTTTATCCCGATACTACAAAAGCAGTTTCCAGAAATTATCGATTTTTACTTACCGCCTGAAGGATGTTCGTATCGTGTAGCGGTTGTTAGTATGAAAAAGCAATATCCAGGTCATGCAAAACGCGTGATGATGGGTGTGTGGTCTTTCCTTCGACAATTTATGTATACCAAGTTTGTTATTGTTGTTGATGAAGATGTTAATACACGTGATTGGCAAGATGTAATTTGGGCGATGAGCACACGTGTTGATCCAGTTCGTGATTTTACAATGATTGAAAATACACCCATAGATTATTTGGATTTTGCCTCACCTGTTTCTGGCCTTGGTTCAAAAGTTGGCATTGATGCAACAAATAAATTACCAGGTGAAACCGATAGAGAATGGGGCACGCCTATCGAGATGAATGAAAAAGTTAAAACTCGAATCGATGACCTGTGGAAAGATCTTGGTATCGATTAATAAAAAGTAGAAATAAACCATGTCTGTTGAAGAAGATCTAAAAGCACGTTGCGACTCTAAATGTGAATTATGCAGTGTCGTCGAGTCCTTAAAAGTATACGATGTTCCTCCTAAATCGAAATCAACTTTAGAAAACAGTATTTATCTATGTAAAACGTGTATTGAACAAATAGAAAACCTGGAGTCTATGGATGCTAATCATTGGCGTTGTTTAAATGACAGTATGTGGAGTCAAGCACCCGTCGTGCAAGTAATGGTCTGGCGGGTGTTGACACGTCTAAAAGAGGAGGGCTGGTCACAAGTATTGCTGGAAATGCTTTATCTTAATGATGAAACCATGAGTTGGGCTCAAGCTACCGCTGAAGGAAGTAGTGAGGAACAGATAATACATTTTGATAGTAATGGAACCGTGCTTGAAACGGGCGATACGGTAATGTTAATCAAAGATTTAAATGTTAAAGGTGCAAACTTTACAGCCAAACGTGGAACCGCTATTCGAGGTATATCTTTAGTAGATGATAATCCCGAACATATCGAAGGAAAAGTGGAGGGTCAGCGAATTGTCATTTTGACAAAATTTGTTAAAAAAACCAGTTAATACAGACGGCAATATTAAAGCCAGCAGTAACTAAGTCAATTGTTCCCAGGCATTATTTTTATCCATCCAGCGCAGACTTAAAATATACCATATGCAGACGGGTATCATCATCGCAATCCAACTCCAGTCATCAATTAAAAATAGGGTGGATATGATTTCATTATCGATAAACTTGCTAAAAGGGATACAATAGAGAGCAAAAATTATGCTTGCCCAGATTAATATCAGTGCGTGTTTACGTTTATGAATACTGGAAAAGGCTAGTAGAACCCATATAGGCATTTTCGTTGATGTTGGTTTTTCTTCTGTCATGTTGACGCTCCTTAATAAATTGAATTACGACATTAAATCGTCGAGTTGGTCGTCCATATGTAATTCAGTTAGTTCAGAAAAACTACCTATCCATTTTCCGTCAATAGTGATCTGTGGAACCGTACGGGCGCCATTGGTTATCTGAGAAAACTCACGTAATCCAGCCTGATCTTGATCGACTCGAACTTCGTTATAATCGATGCCCCATTTTTTTAATAAACCTTTGGTTTTGTCACAAATAGGACAAATACCTGTGCTATATACAGTTACACGTGCCAATAGATAAATACCTTATAAATTGTTGTTTTTTTTTCATATAAAAATAAGCGAGAATGATGTCAGATGCAATATAGCGACAAACTAATCATTAACCTGAGCCATTTTACATGAGTTTTAAGATCCGTGCGCCCGCCAGTGGGCATGAATTTATAGCAGAAGAAAATGAAACCATATTAGAAGCGGCTTTACGACAAAGAATTGGCTTGCCCTATGGCTGTCGTAATGGTGCCTGTGGAAAATGCTCAGGTAAAGTACTCTCTGGGAACACCAAATACGATACAACTGTTTTACGTGCTACGGCTAAACAAGAACAAAAAGACGGAAAAACTATATTTTGTCAGGCTTATGCTACCAGCAATTTAGAAATTGAAGTAAGGGAAATTACTAATAACAGTGACATTGAAATTAAAATACTGCCATGTCGGGTAGAAAAAATGGAATTACTCACTCATGACGTGATGAAGCTTAGATTAAAGTTGCCAGAGACAGAGAGGTTGCAGTATATGGCCGGGCAGTACATCGAGTTTCTTTTAAAAGATGGTAAGCGCAGAGCATTTTCCATTGCAAATGCACCGCATGATGATGAGTATATCGAACTGCATATCCGACATGTACCAGACGGACATTTTGGTGATTATGTTTTCGATGGTTTGAAAGAAAAAACTTTAATGCGCATTGAAGGGCCTCTAGGCAGTTATTTTTTACGTGAAGATAGCCAAAGGCCTATTATTTTAATGGGTGGTGGTACCGGTTTCGCGCCATTAAAAGCTATGTTGGAACATGCTTTTCATACCAAGGTGAATAGACCCATTCATTTATTCTGTGGTGCGCGTTCAATGCGTGACTTATATATGGACGATAAGGTACGACAATGGATAACGTCAAACCCTAATCTAAAATACAGTCCTGTACTCTCGAACCCAGAAGCTGATGATAATTGGCAGGGTGAGACAGGGTTTGTTCATGAAAGCGTAGTGAAACATCATCCCGATCTTTCAGGTTATGATGTTTATTTAAGCGGGCCACCGCCGATGGTGAAGGCGGGTATGGATTTGTTTTATGAAAAGGGGTTGCCTGAAACGCAGATATTTTCAGATTCATTTGAATATTCAGATGATGCATTGAAAGCTATGGGTATTCAAAAACCCAATACTGAATGATTTAATTTTTAGTTTTGCATCAACAAACAATAAAACAGTTGTTAAGTAATCTACCTCAACAAGGCAGGGTTGAATGGATAGGTGTTCGTGCTGAGAAAAGAAAAGATATTACTATTATAGAAACAGTGCGGGTTTTAAAACATGGTCTTGAAGGTGATCACTATGCAGGCCGTAGCGGTAAAAGAAGTGTGACTTTAATACAACAAGAGCACATAGCTTCAATTGCATCTTTATTGCATAAAAAAGAAATTAATCCTGCACAACTACGGCGAAATATTGTTATTAGCGGTATAAATTTATTGGCGCTTAAAAATCGGGAGTTTAAAATTGGCTCAGCCATTTTAAAAATGACCGGACTATGTCACCCTTGCTCACGCATGGAAGAAACATTTGGTGAAGGTGGATACAATGCGGTAAGAGGGCATGGCGGAATTAATGCCTGTGTTATCCAGCCTGGAATAATCAATATCGGTGATATTGTTGAAGTTGTTACGTAGATAGAAATTTAAGGTCAAAAGCTTTTTACCGCAGAGACACAGAGAGCGCAGAGAAAAAACAATTTGTGGTAATAAGTATCAACTAAAATCAGTTTTACCTCTGCGCTCTCTGTGGTAAATTCTTGTTTCTTAGAAAAAAAACTAAAAATAAGTTTATTTAAATTACGTTTTTACTATTTTTAACTGTGGTGTTTCACGTTCGAAATCATGTTTGTTTTTATTTAATATTTCTTCGCCGTAATCGCCGGCTAAAAGATGTAAGCCTTGGCGGTAATATTCCTGAGCGGCTGCTGGCTCAATCATATGTTCTTCTAAAAGCCGCGCTAATTTCAAATAGTTTTCTGGCATGGGGTTTATGGCAATACTGGCCTCCAGATAGTTTTTAGCTTTTCCCCAAAGAGAAAGAGAAATACAAATTTTTCCCAGCGCCAATAATAAGTAGGCATTGTGTTGATGATCACTCAGCCAGCTCTCAACCGTTTCCAGTTTTTTGTTATCAAGCATTACATCTAGTTCAGAGTAAAGAGTGATAGTGCTCTCTTCCCAATTTTTATTTAAGTAGAGTCGTAAAATATTTTCAGCTTCGCCAGTGGCATCGATGTTAACCAGTTGACGTGCATAATGTTCAACGACATCAGGTAAGGCTTTAAGATGATGAGGTGTTTCTTTCCAAAGATTAATTAATGGCTGGCTGCCTACACGATTGATGCCAGAAGACTTTGAGACATTTGAGAGTTGTCCTTTACAAACACTGATTTCAAAAGAGAGAAAACTTTCAGCAGATAATTTCCCGTATTTTTTAAGTACAGGCAGGATGTTTTTTAAATTATCCCAGTCCTGGAGGTGTTTATAAGTGTTAGCCAATAGCGTTAAAACGTAGGTGTGATTTTGAGTATGTTTGTTTAGCTGAGTTAACGTTGCTAATGCTTGTTCGTTTTGATCATGTGCAAGTTGTAATTCAGCCTGAGTTAAACCAATTGCGACATCAGCGTCTGGCGAGACTAAGTGTGCCTTTCTTAAATATTCATCACGGCGGTCATGAGCGCCAAGCTGTTGTGCGGCTCTCGCAGCTGACAGATAAACCAGTAAAGGATTTTCACTGTGCTGAACTTGCTGTAACAATAATTTTTCAGATTGTTCAAATCGGCCTTCTGCGTAATCAATTAAACCTTGAGATAAGGATAATCGTGCTTTTACTTTGCGTCGTTTTTGACGCTTGCTACCGAAATAAACACATATGTTTTTGATTAAGTGAAAAGATTTAATCAGGGCTGAAATGATAAACAAACCACTGAGTATTACTGCACCAAAAACAACAAGATTTGTTTCAAACTGAAACTCAGCAAAACCAAAACGAATAAAACCAAGATCATTTTGTTTGTACATGCTGAAGCCGACAACGGTCATTGCTGAAATTAGCAACACATATAATAGTCGGTTCATAGTGGCCACCAGATAATTTTGTTTATATTTAATCTATAGAGTATCGCATTTATAATGAAACTTATAGTTTCTTTTTTATTTTAAAAAATAGCGTCGTTTCCTACGTTAAATAATTACTTAACGCAAATACGGCGGCTTCATCTGTTGCATTATTAGCAGCAATAATTTGTTTAAAACCATGTTGTCTCGCTAAGGTAACAGAGCGTGGGGAAGGTACGATGAGAGGGGTGTCGATTAACAAACCGGGGTCTTCCATTAAAGTGACCAAATTTTCCAGGCCTTCACTACTACTGATGGTGACGGCGTCCAGCATTTTTATTTGTTGCAATGTTAAAGGTGGGTGTGAGGTAATTTCACGGTGATAGATTTCTACGTAACGTACTTGAGCTTTTCGTTTTATCAAGGTGTCGCCAAGATGCGCGCGGCCACCATTGCCGCGAAAAATCAAAACACGTTGCCCCTGTATTTTTGGCATCTGGAAAGCATCGCTGTGTAATAAAGACTCTGAATTGTATTCGGGTGCTTCGATATCAACATTGATGTGGTGCTGTTCTAATGCCTGCGTGGTTTTTTTGCCAATGGAGGCGATGGTCAGGTGTTCGGGTAAAACGGGAAAGTAAATCTGGCTTTGTTCGACAGCGGTTGGGCTGATAAATATCGCCATAGTGAAACTTTGTAACCGACTACGCAATTGCATGAGTTGTTCAATTTCAAGTTCGGACGGTGGATTAATGCATATAACAGGATAGTGAATCACTCTGCCACCAGCCTGTTCAATAATCTGGCGTAGATGGGTTTCTCGACCGAGTGGTCGGGTGATAAGTATGGTTTTGTTTAATAATGAGTTTGCTTGATTCATTTACATGAAGGTGTACATGAAAGCCTAATTAAGGAACGGCATTATTGTAACAGTGAAAACGCGTTAAGCTGTGTTTCCGAGAATTTATTTTTGTGCCTTTAGTTTTTTACGGATGGTGGGCAAGTGACGACGACTTACTTCCAATAGGTCATCAACATCTTTAAAACAGATACAGGCGTGACTATCATTATTTTTAGTGAGACCCTGTAGCATATGTTGAGCAACTAGCGCATTGCGATGAATACGAATGAATTTGTTAGTAAACTCTTCTTCCAACATTTTTAGCGATTCTTCGATTAAAAATTCCTGTTCGGCGGTACGTAAAGTGACATATTTCTGGTCAGCTTTAAAATAAATAATATCTTCGATAGGAACTAGCTCTAATGTACCACGGGTTTTTACACAAATTTTTTGGCGGCAATCGTTAGTCTCGCCATCACGTAATTGACTAAGTTGAGCTTTGTTCATGCGTTTTGCTGCATCCAAAGCGGCTTCCAGACGACTTTGTTTTATTGGCTTAAGCAGGTAATCAATCGCGTGGGTTTCGAAGGCACTTAATGCATGGTCACTGTATGCAGTGGTGAAAATGATAGCCGGTGGTTTATCAAGGCGGTTGATATAACTGGCCGCTTCGATACCGTCCATACCTGGCATACGGATATCCATCAATATTACGTCAGGTTGGGTTGCCTGAGTTTTACGCAGAGCGTCTTCGCCGGTTTCAGCCTCACCAATGATTTGATATCCATTGTTTGTCGATAGCATCTTACGCAAGCGTTGTCGTGCGAGTTGTTCATCATCAACGATTAAAACATTCATAAATAACATCCAAAGAGGATTAAACCAAAGGGATTAATAGTGAAACGGTGTAGCTGTCTTTGGTGTCATTTATTGTGAACTTGCCGGCATTGCCATAAACAAGTTTCAAGCGCTGCCGGATATTATCCTGTGCCATCTGGTTGCCCTTTTTAAAACTTTTTGAGCGATTTTCAGAGGCAAGCGGGTTGCTTATGGATAATTCAAGCTTGTTATCTATTTGTAGTGCAGAAATGTGAATTTTTCCACCTTTTTCGAGGGGTTCAATGCCATGATATATCGCATTTTCAGCAAGTGGTTGAATACTCAGTGATGGCACCTCGGTTTTTAGTAGTTTTTCATCGATTTCCCAATTTATTTGAAGACGGTCTCCCAGTCGCAGTGACTCAATAGCCAGATAACTTTTGGTCAATTCAATCTCATCGGCCAGTGAAGTCATGTTTTTTTCGCTTAAGCTGGCGCGAAATAGGTCTGACAGATCCTCGATAGCCGTTTCTGCCCGTTCGGGCGAAATAGCGATAAGACTGGCAATGGTGTTCATGCTATTGAATAAAAAGTGTGGACGAATGCGCGCTTGTAAGGCCTGAATCTCAGCTCTACTCTGAGCAGCAAGGTTAACCCGCCATTGGTGCTGAATATAAAAATATCGCAAAACAAGAAAATAAATAACGGCGCTGATGGTCATGACGCGTACCAAAAAGAGTGTATCGCCTGCGCTGTCATTAAAGACAGTGAAAAATAACAGGCCTGCTTTACCGATCAGTAACGAAACCAGTAAGCTGACGCCCATCATCAGACAAAAGGCGAGTACAAAACAGACGCTTTGTTTTTGTTTATGCAGCCACTTTCTAAGCTGGCACAATATCGCAGAATTGAGCAAAGCGATCCATAACATCAATAAGGATGAAAGCGCGAGATAATCCCAAAATTGCGCACTGTTGGCAGCCGCAATCATGGCAAAGATCATGGCAAGTAGCTCGGTAAGTAATACAACAACAAATATCGTTCGAACATCACAAAAGTTAGGTAGCACGCTATCGCGGAGCGTGTCGCCATTACTGGGGATGTTTTTTACAATACTTTCAGTCATTTACATTAAATAGACGAGAGTGAGAGGAAAGCAAGCCAGAGCGGGTTCAGGTGGATGTTAAATACGGAAAAAATAACAACAGCGTTTGATATACTGCGCCTAAATTCTAAAAATTAACTAGAGCTGCCTTAACATTAGTAGCAGAACCATTATGACTGACAAAAAACAACAGACCGGCAATACTAAAAATGCATCATGGGGCGGACGGTTCAGCGAGCAGACCGATGCTTTTGTAGAAGCGTTTACGGCGTCGGTTCAATTTGACCAGCGCATGTATAAACAGGACATAGCCGGCTCGCGCGCGCATGCCAAAATGTTGAATAAGATAAAGGTGCTAAACGATGATGATTTGGCTGCCATTTTAGGTGGTCTGGATACCGTCGAGCAGGAAATTAGCGCGGGTGATTTTAACTGGTCGATTGCTCTTGAAGATGTTCATATGAACATCGAGGCACGTTTGACTGAATTGGTCGGCGACGCGGGCAAGCGGTTGCATACCGGGCGTTCAAGAAATGATCAAGTGGCGACGGATATTCGCTTGTATCTGCGTGAACAAATTGATTTCATTAATAATGAAATTGCTAGATTGCTAGACGGAATACTGCTTGTGGCTGATCGTGAAGCAGATAGCATTATGCCTGGCTTTACCCATCTGCAAGTGGCTCAGCCGGTAACGTTTGGCCACCATGTGCTGGCCTGGCACGAAATGCTGAAACGTGATGCTTCGCGTTTTACCGATTGTCAGCAAAGGATGAACATGTCGCCATTAGGCGCAGCCGCGTTAGCAGGAACCAGCTACCCGATTGATAGAGAATTTACGGCTCGTGAATTAGGCTTTACTGCGCCCACACAAAACTCTCTAGATTCGGTGAGTGATCGGGATTTCGCCATTGAATTTTGTGCGGCCGCGGCCATTTTGCTGGTGCATATGTCACGCATGTCTGAAGAGCTGGTTATCTGGTCGTCTGCGCAATTTGATTTTATCGAGTTGCCGGACCGTTTTTGCACGGGTTCATCTATTATGCCGCAGAAGAAAAATCCGGATGTGCCCGAGTTGGTAAGGGGCAAAACCGGCCGCATTAATGGTAATCTTATCAGCCTGCTTACCTTGATGAAATCACAGCCGCTGGCATATAACAAAGACAATCAGGAAGACAAAGAACCATTATTTGATACAGTGGACACCGTTTTAGGCTGTTTACGAGCTTTTGCTGACATGGTGCCAGCGATTATTTGTAAACACGATAATATGTATAAAGCCGCTAAACAGGGCTTTTCTACGGCGACCGATCTTGCCGATTATCTGGTACGTCAAAATCTTCCCTTCCGTGATGCACATGAAGTAGTGGGTAAAGCTGTTGCCATGGGTATAAAAGAAGGCAAAGACCTTAGTGAATTAACACTGGAGGAATTGCAGCAATTCTCAGATAAAATTAAAGCCGATGTATTTGATGTTTTAACACTTGAAGGCTCGGTTGCATCACGTAACCATATCGGTGGTACGGCGCCTGAGCAGGTTAGAAAAGCTATTGCTTTCGCCCGAAAATTATAAATTTTTATTTTGGTTAATGGGCATGTAAAGAAAAACATTAAAAGGAAAAAATAATGTCCCTAACGCACTTTGCACCGGCAACCAATCTTCTATGGAAATATCTGGAAAGTGTCGGTCATGATCCACGACCGTTGTATAAAAAAGCAGGTATCGATCCAGAGCTTTTGTGTAATCCCAATGCGCGTATCAGTGTTAGCAAAGTAGACAAGCTTTGGGAACAGGCGACCGGTATTATCGAAGACCCTTGTTTTGCAGTAGAGATGGCAGAGTTTTGGCACCCGTCTCAAATCGGTGCTTTAGGTTATGCCTGGCTGGCAAGTTCAACACTGCGGCGTGCATTCAAACGAGCTGAGAGATATATACACGTTGTTACCGAAGACCTTAATCTAAAACTATCAGACACCCCAGCGGGTCTAAAGATAAGTGTGGATTTGGAAGACTCTGTTTTTACCTTACCGCAGCACCACGAGTTAGTGCTCATTATTTTGATGCATATGTGTCGTTTTAATTTTGGTGAAGAGTTGGTCGCAACACAAGTTAAGATGGCTCATCCTGCACCTGAATGTTCACAAAAAACACTCGACTATTTTCGAACAGACATTGAGTTTGATGCAGAACAGTCGAGTTTGACTCTTGCCCGAGCCGATGTTGATTTGTTGTTACCCTCAGCAAATAAACAGATCGCATTAATGCACGATGAAATGTTGATGAAATACCTCATCGAGATTAAACAGGGTGATATCGTGCAGCAGGTAAAATCTATCATACTGGAGAACTTGCCAGACGGCAGAGTAACAGACAAGTTAGTCGCATCGCAGTTGAACTTGAGTGAACGTAGTATGCAGCGTCGACTAAAAGAACATCAGACGACGTTCAGATTTTTACTGGAAAACGTTCGTGAAATGGTTGCAAAACAATATATCAAAAACCCGACGAACCGAATGAGTGATATTGCGTTTTTACTGGGGTTTTCTGAACAGAGCGCGTTCTCTCGAGCATTTAAAAAGTGGACGGGGCAATCACCGGTTGAATATCGAAATACGTTGTGAAAATTTATTTTAATTCAGCAGATAAAATGGTAACAACCTGGTCGGTAGATTCACGTAAATCATGGACCAGTTGACCGGGTATATCAGCGGAACCTTTACGACTAATTATTTCGATTGCTTCTGCTCTCTCCGCCAATCCGAAGGCACCGATACTGCCGCATGAACTTTTCATTTTATGTGAAACAGAAAATAATGTATCGACATTGTTGTCTTTTATTGCACCTTCTATCTCTGCTAATTGTGCGGGTAAACTCTGCAGACACATCGAGATAACTTCGTGAAACGATTCGCCCATTAGTTCTTTCATTTCGGTGAATGCAGCTGCATCCATGGCAGTTTGTGACATATTTTATTCCTTAGTCATTGTGCACACGAGAGTGTGAGTCACCAACGATGACGGCTTCGGGCACATTGGTTTTAAGCGTTGAAACAATTTGACCATAGACACCGGGCACGGCTTTAAATGAAACCCACAGTGTATTGAGTTTCATATCGACGTTAGCAAATAATACTTCATTACTGAATTGTTTGAGTGCAAATTCGATATTGGCAAGGGTATCTTTAATGTATTGCTCAGGTTTGGTTTTAAGTTTTGGAATAATCATCAACAGGTCGCTGACCGGCCCACCATTTTCGTCGCGTGTTGGTGCCAGCTTATATAAAGGCTCGGCGGGTGTTAGACCAATACTCAGTTTTAATTCAAATTTATCCATACGCAACACTATTATTGATTAAAAACAGCAATACTACTGACCCTTAGATAGTAGCTAATCATTAAGCTAAAGGCGAACTTATTTTTAAAAGCGCTTTTAATCAGAGGTTCCTTAAAGAACGTCCGTTAGCCAATTACGGATATGATGAATTTCCTCGTCGCAGACAGAATGTCCCATATCGTATTCATGCCATAGTACTTCAATATTCAGTGCGTCCAGTTTTTCCATGCTCTGTTTTCCATACTCATATTTGACGACTTCATCCTGACGACCGTGCGCCATGAATATCGGTACTTCAGCAACATTTTCATCCGCTTCATCCTCCAGAGAATTGGGCAAGGGCATATAAGTGGAGAGCGCCATGATACCTGCCAGCGGTTTCGGGTAGCGGCAACCACAATGTAATGCGATGGCACCGCCTTGTGAGAATCCGGCAAGCACAATCCGGCTGGAATCGATGCCCAGAGAAACCTGCTCATCACAGAGCTGTTTTAAAATAGCAGATGAATCTTTAATACCCGCTTCATCTTCCTGGTCAACAATTGACATACTGCTGACATCGTACCACCCGGGCATGGGGTAGCCCTGATTGATTGTAATGGGTCGAATGGGAGCATTCGGGAAAACAAACCGTATCGCATAGTGAGAGGGAAGCTGTAATTGTTCAACGATAGGCACAAAGTCATTACCGTCTGCCCCTAGACCGTGTAACCAGATAACGGCGCAATCGGGATTTTCTCGAGTTTCAATAATAATGGCGTCAAGTTCAGACATTCAAAGATACCTATATGTAAGGGTTTCGTTGTGAGGCGAATATTGCAATAATAATCGCTTAAGAACAATGGTTGAATTTAATAGAATGAAAAAGTCTTATTTATTGTCGGTAGTGATGTTGCTCTTCTTGTTGAGCGCCTGTGGCATGCAGGGTGATTTGTATTTGCCCGAAGAAGAGAATAAAGCTGAGAACGAGAAATAGAGAAAGGGCATAATAACGGTGTTATTTATACAATTTTGAAAGTGATATATAAGTGTAACGATGGATTATTTTAATTACAAAGAAGGTCGCCTGTGGGCTGAAGACGTCGACATCAGTGCAAATGTCGAAAACTGGGGCACGCCGTGTTATGTCTATTCACGAGCAACGATTGAGCGCCACTGGAAAGCGTTTGATTCGGCGCTGGGTGAACGTGCACATCTGGTTTGTTATGCGGTCAAGGCCAATTCAAATCTTGCGGTATTAAATGTGTTGGCAAAGCTGGGTTCGGGTTTTGACATTGTCTCGATGGGTGAGCTGGAACGTGTATTACGAGTGGGCGGTGATGCCAACAAGATTGTTTTTTCCGGTGTTGGTAAAACAGCGGAAGAAATGGCGCGTGGTTTAGAGGTTGGAATCCGCTGCTTTAATGTCGAGTCGCGAGCGGAGCTACAGCTGCTTGAGCAGGTGGCGGCAGAAAAAGGAGTGCAGGCACCGGTCTCAATTCGGGTTAATCCCGATGTTGATGCGCAAACACATCCCTATATCTCGACCGGACTAAAAAACAATAAATTTGGTATAGCTATTGATGATGCGCTTGATGTGTATCAAACCATCGCTGATTCCAGTTCCCTTAAAGTAGAGGGTATAGATTGCCATATTGGTTCTCAATTGACGGATGTTGCGCCCTTTGTTGATGCGCTTGATCGTGTGTTAGTGCTTGTTGACCGTCTGGCTAAAAACGGTATCACTTTGCACCATCTGGATTTAGGTGGTGGTTTAGGTATTCGTTATCAGGATGAAACACCGCCATTGCCTGAAGAGCAAATGCATGCATTGTTGCAGCGGTTGGCTGGGCGTGAATTCGAAATTTTGATTGAACCGGGCCGTGCTATCGTCGGTAATGCAGGTGTGTTGCTTACGCGTGTGCAGTACCTGAAGCATAACAAAGAGAAAAATTTTGCGATCGTCGACGCAGCAATGAATGATTTGATGCGCCCGGCTTTATATCAGGCCTGGCAAGCAATTGAACCCGTGAAACAAGAAACGCGGGCAACGCAAAGGCGTTATGACATTGTCGGCCCGATTTGTGAAACCGGTGATTTTCTTGGTAAAGATAGAGACCTCGCGTTAGCACAGGGTGATTTACTGGCTGTGAAATCAGCGGGCGCTTATGGTTTTACCATGAGCTCCAATTACAATTCGCGTCCGCGCGTTGCGGAAGTGATGGTAGACGGTGCTCGGCATCAAGTGGTGCGACAGCGCGAAACCATTGAACAATTATTCGCTAATGAGTCTGTTCTGTTATAGAAAATTAAGTGACAATGTCAAAATACGATATCGAACAACAGCCAACACTCCTATTTGAAGAAGAAGATATTCCTTTGTCTGATAAACAGTGGCGGCGGCTTGCCCATATACTGGAAAAGAGTGATTACCAGCACGTCATCGGTGGCGACGCTGAAGAAGGGCATTCCGTATGGGTGAGTCGTTACTATAATGATGTTGAGTCACCGGAAGCTTTAAGTGTTATGTCAGAAGAAGTGAAATCTATTGTAATGAGTGAAAAGATGCGTACTTTTTATCAGCAGTTCACCGGCACTGATAAATTATGTTTGCGACGCTGTCAGGCCAATCGTCTGAGCCAGGGTGATTACATCGGTGTGCATAAAGATCAGGACAGCAGTCCTGACTATCTTGCCACCATCGTGTTTCATTTTAGCAACGGTTATAAAGGCGGTTATTTTCAAGTTGAGAATGACGATGCGATTGTTTCCCGGCGTTATCACCCCTCGGCACATATGGCGCTCGTTAATAACTGTAGTATTCCGCATCAAGTTACACGCGTCGAAAATGGAGAGAGATTGACTCTGGCGTGTTTTTTATCAACCTCTTTTGCGCCCAATAAAACCACGCCCCATGCGTTTAAAATTAATGATAGTGGCACAGACTAGTTGCTGTCCCCGCTCTAGAATATAAAAATTTGTGACAACCTGACATATTGAGCGTGTTTTTTTGTAAACGCGCCATTATGTCATATTAATTTTGACAATCTCTGTTACTCTCCTGCCACTAACGTATTCGTTTATTTTTGAACGGGTCTGGAGCCATCGATGAAACAACTAATTAATTTACTCGTTCTTCTATTTTTAGCCGGTTTTTATGCCCCCTCTTTTGCTGCGATCAGTGATGCTGAAATGACTTCTTGCAGTGTTTACAGTGCAGGCGATAAAAAGGAAGGTAAAGACAAAGAAGAAGAACCTGATTGCGAATAGGTTCAGTCTTAAAAAAACTATAGCAGCGGCGGCTATAGTTACATCAGCCGAGCAGTCGCTTGAAAGTAGTATTCTCAATAATTAAAACAAAATAATATGTCTCCAAGGAGCTTAAGAACAATGAAATCAAAATTAATATTAACGGCACTTGCTGCAAGCTTAGCTTTATCAACCAATGTCAGTGCAAAACCTGTTGCTATCGTAAAAGGTACGATGGATGTAGCCGTTAAACATGATGGCAAAACAGTAAAAATCTCACGTAATCAAGATAATAAAAATACAATAAATCCTGCATTTGCTAAAACGTCACGTCCTTGCCCGCCATTTTGTATCCAGCCTGCAACCCTGGCGCCGGGTGTTGAAACTATTGCAGAACGCGAAGTAATCGACTACGTTGCAAAGATGTCTGAAGGCGACGATTCTATTCTAGTTGTTGATTCACGTACGCCTGACTGGGTTAAAAAAGGCACAATTCCCGGTGCAAAAAACATTCCATGGACTAAGTTGAACCCTGCAAAAGGTGCGGATCCGATTTCAATTCTTGAGCTACTTGAAGATGAATTTGGTGTGACAGAAAGCGAAGGTTTACTGAACTTCTCTAAAGCAAAGACTTTAGTTATGTTCTGTAATGGTATGTGGTGTGGACAGTCTCCAAACAACATCAAAAACTTGCTAAAACTGGGTTACCCAGCACACAAGATTAAATGGTACCGTGGCGGTATGCAGAATTGGGAAGTGCTGGGCCTGACTACGGTTCCTGGTAGCTGAGATAGTTTGTAGTATTTAGTTACACTTTCTTATCTAAAAAGCCGCTTCAATTGAAGCGGCTTTTTTATGTGCTGAATGATTTTAAATCCTTTTCCTATGCCTGCAACCGACGTTTAGCGGACAGTCAAAACATTTAAAAACTTGAACCGCAGAGAAAAATAAATTCGATTATAAAAACAACGCCATACCGGCATGTTTTTAGCCGGTATCCACGTCTAAGACTTGCACTAGCCTGATAGATGGATTCCGGCTAAAAGTATGCCGGAATGACGAAGTGCGTTCACATCAATAACAATCGACTTTTCTCTGCGTCTCCGCGCCTCGATAATTGCTCCTGCATTATCCTACTTACGGGCGTCCGGCCCTAATCTGTGGTTCAATCTTTTGATCTTTAAACGTCAGCTTCTGGCCGTTTACATAAGCAATCCTTTAATTGTGACCTTAAAGCGCCTTCAGCTGTTTAATAATTATTTCTGGTTCCAGTCGTTTTGTATAATCCATGTCGATGAAGGCATACTTTACAAGACCATCCGTACCAATAATAAAAGTGGCTGGCATCGGTAGTTCGAATGTGTCGTCACCGTTGTGACCGGGGATATCCAATTGCCAATCGGCATATATCGGACGTAAAGACTCGGGTAAGGTAAAAACTAAACCACACTGTTTTGCTAACTGGTTATCGGTATCGCTCAGTACATCAAAAGTTAGTTTTGATGCACTCACTTGATCGTTAGACTTATCCGGAGTTTGTGGTGAGATGGCAACTAATTGTGCGCCTGTCGCCTGGATGTCGGTCAGGTGGTTTTGTAGTGCATTAATTTCTAGATTGCAATAAGGACACCAGGCGCCGCGGTAAAAACTGATAACCAGCGGGCCATCTTTAAGCAGTGTTGAGAGTGAAACGGCCGACTCATTAGCATTCGCCAATGAAAAAGTTGGAAACGTATCGCCGACTTTAATAGCCTGTTCAGCCATGCCTAGCGCAATGAGTGTTTTTAGTTCTGACATTAAGAGGTTAAGCGTTTCCTCGGGAATAGTCGGAATAAATTTATTCTGGAAAGTCGTAATTTCTTCGGTAAGGCTTGCTTGAGTCATGAATTTCTCCTATTAGTTAGACAGATGACTTAATATAACACGAAAATGAGGTAATGCAATAATTAACGTTGCCAATACCAAGGCGGGCAGGTATGCTGCAAAGTCTTTGTAACATATTGTTTACAGTCGCGATTTAACGAGAATTTAGAAATTTGATGGAATTTCAATTTACAAAAATGCATGGTTTGGGCAATGATTTTGTCGTGATTGATGCAATTTCTCAGTCGATTGATCTATCAGCTGAACAGATTCGTGTCATTTCAAATCGATATTTTGGTGTGGGTTGCGACCAGTTATTACTGGTTGAAAGGCCGACTGATGCACGTGCTGAATTTCGCTACCGAATTTATAATGCAGATGGAATCGAAGTCGAGCAATGCGGAAATGGTGCGCGATGTTTTGCGATGTTTGTACAACAACAAGCATTGACTACGAACGATATTATTCCCGTCGAAACCGCCGGTGGTTTAATCGAGTTAAAAATTGAAGGTGATCAGGTGACGGTCGATATGGGTGTGCCTAACTTCGACCCACAGAGCTTACCTTTTAATGTAGAAAAACAGGCTGAAACTTACGATCTCATGGTGAATGATGTCGAATATGCTATAGGTGCTGTATCTGTTGGTAATCCACATGCGATTATGATTGTGGACGATGTCGAAAACATCGACATTAAAGTGCTGGGCAAAGCGATAGAAAGCCACCCTTCCTTTCCAAAACGAGTCAATGCCGGTTTTATGCAAATTGTAAATGGTGATGAAATTCGCTTGCGCGTTTATGAGCGAGGCGTAGGCGAAACTCAAGCCTGTGGTACCGGAGCATGTGCGGCTGTGGCCGTCGGTCGAAAACTCGGAAAATTAAACGAACAGGTTACGGCTAAACTTCATGGCGGTAATTTAACAATCAACTGGCCCGGAGAAGGTCAGGCATTATTAATGAAAGGACCAGCAACAACTGTTTTTCAGGGGCAATTTAACTGTGAGTAAAGTGAAAACTATTAACAAAAAAACAACAAGTGAAGTATCTTCCACGGAACAGGAAAGACAATTGGCAACCGATCTTGAGCTGATTAGCTTGTTACGTGAAAACGTCAATATACTCGAGCGTCACCCAGAATTATTAGCCGTACTTGAAGTGCCGCACGAAACCGGTCAGGCGGTTTCCCTTATCGAAAGACAGGTTGCCGTTTTACGGCAGAAGACACAAACACAGGATCAACGGCTTCGTGAACTGATGGATGTTGCGCGCGACAATGAACGCCTGGCAGTCAGTCGCCACAGTCTGGCAATCAATTTACTAGCGGCACATGACCTGGATGATGTTATTAGCACGGTGCTTGATGTTTTAAGCAATGAATTATCGTCTGATTTCGCTGTAATAAAATTATTCAGCGAAGACAAGCAGCGGCTAGAGCGTGCGCCCGATCTTTTTGTTGATGCCAACGATAAAGCATTAACCGCTTTTAAAACTATGCTTGAACATAAAAATATCGTCTGTGGAAAATCCACGCCTGAACAAAAGGCATTTTTGTTTGGAGATAATGCAGAAACCATTCAGTCCGCTGCGATTATTCCTTTAATTGCAGGAGCAAACTTGGGTCTTATCGGCTTAGGAGCAAATCAGGCGACACGGTTTAGTTCGGCAATGGGTACGGATTTTTTATCACAAATTGGCGAGTTAGTCAGTGCTTCCCTGGCTGTACATCTGGAAAGCAACAACGGCGAATAGCGAATGTCCGAACAAACGTTAAAGCATGATCTGGATAAATTTTATCGTTATCTACGCGCTGAAAAACGTTATTCCAGCCATACCGTTGCAGCCTATACCCGTGACATTAATCATTTTTTAAATTGCGGTTCATTTGATATTGACCAGCCGTTGGACTGGGACAGTATAAAACAGGCCGACATCCGCAGTATTGTCGCGCAGTTACACCGAAAAAGTTTATCCGGTAAAAGTCTACAGCGTTGGTTATCATCAATTCGTAGTTTGTTTAATTATCTGTGTCGATTTAATCGCGCAAAACATAATCCTGCCGTTGGTATTCCCGCACCTAAGACAGCTAAACGTTTGCCTAAAACGCTTAACGTTGATGAAATAAATCAGTTATTAGAAATTAAACTGTCAACTGCCAAAGCAGGCGAGAGTGAATATTTGATCTGTCGTGATAATGCGATGATGGAATTAATGTATGCCTGTGGTCTGCGTCTATCAGAATTAAGTGGTTTGAATATGGACGACATTGACTGGCAGCAGCAAACACTTAGCGTAATTGGTAAAGGGCAGAAACAACGACGCGTTCCGTTTGGGAAAAAAGCAAAGCAAGCGATCGGTAACTGGGAAAAGCAGCGAGACCAAATGGTAAATGAAGATGAAACAGCGGTATTTATTAGCTCTCGTGGCAGTCGGTTGAGTAATAGCAGTATTCAAAAACGGTTGAAAAAAATGGCAATTACTCAGGGATTAAATACACATGTTTATCCCCACATGTTACGCCATTCATTTGCCTCTCACATTTTAGAATCGTCTAAAGACTTACGAGCCGTGCAGGAATTGTTGGGCCATGCAAACCTGAGTACCACACAGATTTATACCCACCTTGATTTTCAACATCTCGCCGGGGTGTATGATGATGCGCATCCGAGGGCTAAAAAGTAACGCCTGTTTGTTTTTGACCTGTAGTGGAAAAATCAAAAACTTTCACCGCAGAGGCGCGGAGACGCTGAGTTTCTATTTGTTAATAACGCCGCAGGCGCTATTAACAAATATTGAGGTTTTCTCTGTGTCTCCGCGTCTCTGCGGTAAGTGTTTTTGCTTCTAATTTTAAAACCACGCAATTAGTCGTTAGCGGAAGTAAAACGAATACAATATAATGCACGTATTAAAAGTAGCGCGCCGAGAAAAAATGTTAATCACTCTATCCCCATCAAAAGGCCAGGACTTTGAAGAGGCCAGCCTTTCAAAAAAGTACAGCAAGCCTGTCGATCTGAAAGATTCTGAATTGTTAATTAAAGAATTACGAAAAATTAAAAGTAAAAAACTTCAGCAGATGATGGCAATCAGTGAAAACATTGCGACATTAAATGTTGATCGATACAAAACATTTAAAACGCCGTTTACCACTAAAAATGCCAAACAGGCTATCTTCGCATTTAAGGGAGATGTTTACAGTGGCCTGGAACTGGATGCTTATAAAGAAGAAGATTATGCCTATGCGCAGGACCACCTGAGAATACTGTCGGGCCTATATGGCTGTCTGCGACCACTGGATTTGATTCAACCTTATCGTTTGGAAATGAAAACCAAGCTTAAAAATGACCGGGGCGATAACCTTTATCAGTTTTGGGATGAGCGTATTACAAAAAGTTTGAATAAAGAATTAAAAAAACAAAAAGAAGCAGTCTTGGTGAATCTGGCATCAAATGAATATTTTAAATCGGTTAAACCAAAATTACTGGAAGGCCGTTTATTAAATATAACTTTTAAAGAAACCAAAGAAGGCAAGACTCGTGTTGTCGCCATTTTTGCAAAGCGTGCACGTGGCATGATGACGGACTATATAATCCGTAACCGTATTGAAAAGCCCGAAGATATCAAAAAGTTTAAAATGGGTGGTTATAAATATAACAAGGCATTGTCTGACGATAAGCAGTGGACGTTTGAGCGACCTCAGCCGTAGGTTCGCCTTAATTTCTGTTTGTGGCCATTTGCTGACGTTTTAAAAACCTAAAGTCAAAAGATTGAACCGCAGAGGCGCGAAGACGCAGAGAAAATCTAAGTATTTGTTTATAGTGCCAAAGGCACTATAAACAAAAATACAGTTCTGCGTCTCTGCGGTAAAAGTTTTTAACTCTTTTGACTGTCCGCTAAGAGCCGATTGCCGACTGTACAACAACATCATTTCCCGTATATACACCAAGGTATAAGCAACTCGCTTCATAGTGTAAAATTCACCTTTTTCGTGGCGGGTAAATCCTGTCGTAAATGATTATCTGGAGCAAGCAGTGGAAACATTTCACGGAACAACCATCCTTACAGTGCGACGTGCGGGCAAAGTCGTGGTCGGTGGTGATGGTCAGGTGACCTTGGGCAATACCGTTATGAAAGGTAATGCTACCAAAGTAAGAAAAATATACGGTGATAAGGTTATCGTCGGGTTCGCTGGCGCTACGGCAGATGCGTTTACCTTGTTAGAACGTTTTGAATCGATGCTGGAACGCCATAGCGGTCAACTCAAGCGCGCAGCGGTCGAACTGGCTAAAGACTGGCGAACGGATCGGGTTTTGCGTAAGTTAGAAGCCATGTTGATTGTGGTAGATGCCGAGGCTTCTTTGCTGGTTTCCGGAACCGGCGATGTGATTGAGGCACTAGATGATCTTATTGCTATTGGTTCAGGCGGCACTTATGCTCAGTCGGCAGCCCGAGCATTGTTTAATAATACTGATTTATCCGCTCGAGAGATGGTTGATAAAAGCCTGGAAATTGCGGGAGATATTTGTATATATACCAACCAGACGCGAACAATTGAAGAGTTATAGCTGCAGTTTTGCTGCAAACAGAGGTCAGAGAAACAGCTGCTCTCTGACCCCGAAATCAACTAAGGTTAAGTTTTATGTCTGAAATGACACCCCGAGAAATCGTACAGGAATTAGATAAACACATCGTTGGTCAGAATGATGCCAAACGCGCCGTGGCGATTGCACTACGTAATCGTTGGCGTCGTATGCAGCTGGATGAAAATTTACGAGATGAAGTCACGCCTAAAAATATTCTGATGATCGGGCCGACTGGTGTCGGTAAAACGGAAATTGCCCGTCGTCTGGCGCATCTGGCAAATGCACCTTTTGTTAAAGTCGAAGCGACTAAATTCACCGAAGTCGGCTATGTTGGCCGCGAAGTTGACTCGATAATTCGCGATCTTGTCGACATGTCTATTAAAACGACACGTGAACAAGAAATGAAAAAAGTTCGCCATTTAGCCGAAGAAGCAGCTGAAGAGCGGATTTTAGATGCTTTATTGCCGCCCGCCCGTAATGAGTTTGGCGAGCCCGAAGAAGAGAAAGAAAGCTCAACTCGACAAAAATTTAGAGAAAAGCTGCGTAATGGCGAACTTGATGGTAAAGAAATTGAGTTGGAAGTTACCGCCGCACCTGTCGGGGTAGAAATCATGGCGCCACCGGGTATGGAAGAAATGACCTCCCAGTTGCAGGGAATGTTCCAGAACATGGGCAGCGATAAGAAGAAAACCAGTAAGATGTGCATTTCCAAAGCACGTAAAGTTATTCTTGATGAAGAAGCCGGTAAGTTACTTAAAGAAGAAGAGATAAAGTCGCGAGCAGTAGAAAATGCGGAACAAAATGGCATCGTATTTATTGATGAAATTGATAAAGTTGCCAAACGTGCTGAAAGTGGCGGTGGTGCAGATGTTTCTCGCGAAGGTGTGCAACGCGACCTGTTGCCTTTAGTAGAAGGCTGCACAGTTACAACTAAGTACGGTATGGTTAAAACCGATCACATATTATTTATCGCATCCGGCGCTTTTCATCTAACCAAGCCCAGCGATCTTATTCCCGAGTTACAAGGGCGCTTACCCATACGTGTGGAATTGTCGGCACTTAATGCGGAAGATTTTGAACGCATATTAACTGAGCCCGATGCAGCCTTAACCGTACAATATAAAGCGTTGATGAATACGGAAGGCTTAAATATCGAATTTACTGATGACGGTGTCAAGCAGATTGCTCAGTCAGCGTTTAATGTGAATGAAAATGCCGAGAATATCGGTGCACGTCGCCTGCATACTATTATGGAGCGACTACTGGAAGAGATTTCCTATAGTGCGCCAGATAAATCCGGGCAATCGATTACCATTGACGCAGATTATGTAAATAATAGTTTGACTGAACTAGTCGAAAACGAAGACTTAAGTCGGTATATTTTGTAAATGTCCCTTCTCCCCCTGGGGCTCCGACATGGGTGTCGGTGGTAGAGCAATGCAGGAGCAATTGCGGAGAAGGTTAGGATGAGAGTGTTTTATACGGATGCCCTCACCCCAGCCCTCTCCCAAAGGGAGAGGGAGAAAGAAAGTTATTTAACTAGAGATTATTATGCCAAGACCAATCAATATAAACTTACACCAGAAAAGCCGAGTTTTAGAAATAGAATACGAAGGCGGTGTTATTCATCAGCTACCCTGTGAGTACCTGCGTGTTTATTCACCATCAGCAGAAGTTACCGGGCACAGTCCTGGTTCAGAAATTTTGCAGTTAAATAAAGAAGAAGTGAACATTGATTCAATCGAGCCGCAGGGCAATTATGCACTGAAGTTTGTCTATGATGATAAACACGATTCTGGTTTATATACCTGGGAGTATCTTTACGAATTAGGCAATAATTACGAAGCTAACTGGCAGGACTATCTGGAAAGATTAAAAGCGGTAGGCCATGAGCGTAGAAAAATCGATTAATATTTTTTTAGTTAAAACCAAATACCATGACAAAAAAAGAAACCCATTTCGGTTATAAAACAGTCGATGAAAACGCGAAAGAAGAATTAGTTGCGGGTGTCTTTGATTCTGTAGCAAATAAATATGACATTATGAATGACGTCATGTCGTTTGGGGTACACCGTGTCTGGAAAAAAATTGCCATGCAACACACCGGCTTAAAACCCGGTGGTTCTGCATTGGATGTGGCAGGTGGTACCGGTGACCTGACCATGCAGATGTCAAAACAGGTGGGGCCAAGCGGTAACATAATCATTTCAGACATCAATGCCGCCATGTTGGAGGAAGGTCGTAAGCGCCTAATCGATAAAGGCTACGCCGGTAACATTGATTTTGTCGAAGCCAATGCGGAAGATTTGCCTTTTGACGATAATCAATTTGATTGTATTACCATCGCATTCGGTTTGCGAAATGTAACGCACCAAGATAAAGCGCTGGCATCGATGTACCGTGTACTAAAACCCGGTGGTCGCTTACTTATTCTCGAGTTTTCAAAGCCAGTTATGCCCGGTCTGGACAAAGTTTACGATTTTTATTCGTTTAATATTTTGCCTAAAATGGGTAAATTAATTGCTGGCGATGAAGAAAGTTATCGTTATCTTGCTGAGTCTATCCGCATGCACCCGAATCAGGATACCTTGAAGCAGATGATGATCGATGTTGGATTTGAACGTTGTACCTATCATAACATGACAGGCGGTATTGTAGCTTTACATAAAGGCTTTAAACTTTAAGTCTTCACTAAGACTTTTACCTATGTTAATTTTTGAAACCGTCATCAATCGTTATCTGGCATTAGACCCAGAAATGCTAGGTAAATTACAAGCATTTGATGGCAAAGTGATTAAGATTGAAGTCACGGTAATAAATAAAACTTTATATATGCTTCCCGATGAGACTGGTATACAAATTTTAACCGAGTTCGAAGGTGAGGCAGATACAACCTTACGTGGTTCGCCGTTATCGCTTTTTAAACTGGGACTGGTATCGAATACCGCCAATTTGTTACTAAAAGGTGAAGTTGAGATAATGGGCGATACTCGTTTAGGTCACCAGTTTAAGAATGTTTTTAATCAGATGGAAATCGACTGGTCGGAACCACTGGCGGAAATAGTCGGCGATGGTCTGGCCTTTCAGTTGCAGCAAACAGGCCGAAAATGGACGACCTGGAGCCAGGACACGGTAAGTTCACTTTCCAATAGTGTTAGCGAATATCTTCAGGAAGAGAGTCGCGATGTGGTTACAGAAACAGAACTGAATATTTTTAATGATGCGGTCGATCAACTTAGAAATGACGTCGATCGATTGCAGCAAAAAATCCAATCATTGCCAACCAAATAAAATGCCTATACTAACACCCGGACAATTTATCAGAATGTTATACATCAACTGGGTGCTGATGAAACATGGGCTAGATGATATTGTTTTCACCACGCATTTGTTCCGCCCCTTTCGCTTTATCATCTACCTTTTTCCGTGGAATTGGTTTCGACGTAAACGCAAACCTCGAGCGCAACGTATGCGAGAAGCGCTGGAAGACCTCGGCCCTATATTCATCAAATTTGGCCAAATGCTTTCAACGAGACGTGATTTACTGGCAGATGATATTGCCGATGAGTTGGAGCTGCTGCAGGATGCAGTGCCGGCTTTTCCCGGTGAAATCGCTAAATCAATTATTGAAAAAGCGTTTGATGAAAGTGTCAATGAGTTATTCGCATCATTTGATGAGCAGCCCTTAGCATCGGCCTCAGTTGCACAGGTTCACGCAGCAGTACTTAAGACCGGTGAAAATGTTGTTGTTAAAGTTCTTCGCCCGGACATACTGCCAGTTATAAAACGCGATCTTTCATTGTTGTATATCATTGCTGAGTTGGCAGCGAAGTACTCATCACAGTTGCGTCGTTTACGTCCAGTAGAAGTGATTGCTGAATATGAAAAAACAATTCTTGATGAGCTCGACCTATTGCGTGAAGCAGCAAATGCCAGTCAGCTGCGGAGAAATTTTGAAGGCTCTAATGATTTGTATGTGCCGGAAATACATTGGGATTTCGTGCGCAAAAATGTACTGGTCATGGAAAGAATTTACGGCATACCAATACGTGACATAAAGGCCTTAAAAGAACAGGGCACGGATATGGAGCGCCTGGCCGCCATGGGCGTCGAGATCTTTTTTACTCAGGTGTTTTCGCATAACTTTTTCCATGCTGATATGCATCCGGGCAATATTTTTGTTGATATTGAAAATCCGAAACTGCCTCAGTATATCGCGGTTGACTTCGGCATTATGGGAACCTTAAGTCAAACAGATAAACGTTATCTGGCAGAAAATTTTCTGGCATTTTTTCAACGTGATTATTATAAGGTCGCCAAGTTACATGTGGAATCGGGTTGGGTGCCCTCGCATACACGAGTGGATGAATTTGAGTCAGCAATACGGAGTGTGTGTGAGCCCATATTTGAAAAGCCGTTAAAAGAAATTTCATTCGGGCAGTTATTGTTGCGATTGTTCCAAACAGCGCGTCGCTTTAATATGGAAGTGCAGCCGCAGCTGGTTCTGTTGCAAAAAACATTATTGAATATTGAAGGTTTGGGCCGTCAGTTATATCCAGACCTTGATCTGTGGAAAACAGCTAAACCATTTTTAGAGAAGTGGATGGAAGAGCAGGTAGGCGCGCGTGCACTATTCACACATCTAAAAGATGATCTGCCGTATTTGATAGAAAAAATGCCAGAGATGCCAAGTTTGATTTATAAAAGTTTAAAAGCATACGCTGATGGTGAGTACCATTTAAAACAAGTAGACGAAATGCAAAAAATTCGTGACGAATTAAATCAAAATCATCAGCGGACATTAATTGTCATTACGGGCTCCAGTCTGTTGATTGCCGCGTCAGTCATCTACGCAGTAGTCGATACCACACTTGTAAAGGGAGCCCCAATGATGTCGTGGGTGTCGGCAGGCGTAGGCCTATTGTTTATCCTTTACGGTCTTAAAAAATAGCATTTGAGCGGCGGGCAAATATGAAGAAATGGATTTACTTATTTGTCGGTTGTTTGCTCTTGTTCAATAAAAGTGTTTATGCTGTTGATCCCGATCTGGACTGGAAAACAATTGAAAGTGAACACCTCTATGTCCATTATGCTGAAGGCAATAAAGCCTTGGCTGAACGGGCATTAACCATAGCTGAAAAGGCGCATCTGCGACTAACCAAAGAATTGGACTGGTATCCAATAGAAAAAACGCACATCGTGCTCAGTGATGAAACAGACCAGCCTAATGGTTTTGCTTTTCCCGTCTTTTTTAATCGTACCGTTATATTTTTAGCGCCACCGACCAGCGTCAATACTTTAGAAGATTTTGATGATTGGATGACCACCTTAATTGTGCATGAGTACACACATATCATACACCTGGATAAAAGTGCGGGATCACCTGAGTCTTTAAGAAACTATTTCGGTCGTTTTTTATTTTTATTCCCTAACCTGTTTCAGCCAAGCTGGGTAATCGAAGGCCTGGCGACGCATAAAGAAACCGATGAAAAACGTGGCGTGGGTCGTGGACAGAGCGCCATGTTTGCCTCGATGATGCGAGCAGAAGTGGCAAAGGGATTACAGCCGATTTCACATGTTAACTTCCCGGTGGCAACCTGGCCCGCGGGTACCACGCGTTATCTCTATGGCGTGTACTTTATGAAATTTATTTCGGAAGTTTATGGTGAAGACAAGTTACAGCTATGGATAGAAAAATACAGTAATAATCTTTTTCCTTTTTTTATCAATACGAATGCAAATAAAACATTGGGTAAAAACTTAATGCCATTGTGGAGTGAGTATCAACAGTGGCTCAGAGGAAAGTTTCAGCCACAAATTGAAGATATAACAGCAAAAGGAATCGTAGCAGGTAAACAGTTTTCGAAAGAGGCGTATAGAACAGGTTCGGTGCAGTCGATTGCAACAGCAAAAGGTGAGGAAGTTTATTTTGTTCAGAACAGCGGTTATAAACGATCGCATCTTATGCACGTCGATACCAAAGGTAATCGAAAAGTTCTGGCTGATTTAAATAATGGTGCGGGATTGGATTTGCATGCAAAAGCGGGTCTTTTATTAACGCAAAATGAGTTCTGTAATTATTTCACTATATACAGTGATATTTATCATTACGATGTCAAAAACAATAAATTACAACGATTAACAGAATGCGGCCGTTTTCTTTCGGCACGATGGATGCCAGATGGAGAGCAGATTATGGCTGTCCATCATGAAGCGGGTAAATTTGAATTACAATTATTAGATAAAAAAGCAGCGTTTAAAGAAAATTTATGGCAGGCAAAAAGGGGTGAAATTCTCGGTCAAATTGATGTGTCGCCGGATGGCCGTTCAGTTGTCGCATCATTATGGCGTAAAGGCGATGGCTGGAATATTGAGCGTTTTGATATCGCAAGTAAACATTGGACCAAGTTAACCCGAGGCGTGAGTATTGCCGCTAATCCGCAGTACACAGCAAACGGCGACATCCTGTTTAGCATGGAAGTGAATGACGTTTATAATCTTCACCAATACAAAACCGATACGGGTGATGTGACACAACTGACTAACCTTATTGGCGGCGCATTTCAATCCAGTCAGGCAACAACCGATGGCCCTATTTATTATGCAGGTTATAGTGCTGAAGGGTTTGCTATCTATAAATTAGAGTTAGACGACACAGAAAAAAAGGCTATTGATATTGTCGAATTGCTTGATGACACGATTATTACAGAACCGTTTACATTAACGGAAGATCATTTACAGATTTTTGACTATACCATCACGCCACATAAACAGAGAGACTATGGTGCCTGGTCAAGTTTGCGCCCACGTTGGTGGTTTCCGACATTTGAATTTAGTGATCAACGATCACAGTACGGTGTGCAGACAGCGGGTTCGGATGCATTGGCGATTCATAATTATTTTTTAGCGGCCAACTATGATTCTAAATTAGAAAAACCAGCAGCGAGTCTTAGTTATTCTTACGCAAGTCGATATTTTTTATCGTATACACGACTTAATGAAATTTTTCTTGATATTGATGGCAATCTTAATAGCGTCTCGGGTCGCGATGTGGTCAGTGCCGCTTTTGCGCTGCATGATCGTAAGATACAAAACCAGTCAGATTTTTTATTCAGCATTATCTATGACAAAACAGCAAACAATGAGTTGATTAACGGTTCGGTAAACATAGAGTCTTTCGAGGACCATCTTTTAGGGTTTGCATGGTTATACAATTCAGCCGACTTCAATCCGCTGTCGATTAGTTTGAATGATGGTATGAATGTGCGACTGGTTGCTGAGGATAGTGATTTGCTGGGCTCAGATTTTGCTGGGCAAATTTATACTCTGGACTGGCGACAATATATCCGAACCGGCAGAGAGAGTACGATCGCCCTGCGTTTTGTACAGGGATGGGGTAGTGATCAGCCGCGCCCATTCCGTTTGGGCGGTGAGGGAGCCAACCAGGATACTTTAGAAGTTTTATTAAATGGCGCGAGCAGCGAAGGTGTTTTTGATCGACGCAAGTATGCTTTGCGTGGCTACAAAGAAGGGCAACCACAATTAATCGGCCGCCGCGCACAACTTTTATCGGCTGAGTGGCGTATCCCTATTCAGCGGATCGAAAGAGGGGTGATGACACCACCCGTTGGCATTACGCAATGGTTTGGCAGCATTTTTGCCGAAACCGGCAGCGCATACAGAAATTCGCCTGATACGTATTATTCCAGTGCAGGTATCGAGGTTACCGCTGATATCAATGTGTTCTATAACTTGTTGCTGCGTACACGCGTAGGTTATGCCCATGGATTTGATAGTGATATTGGTGAAGACCGTTTGTACCTCAAGGTGGGCAGCAGTTTTTGATTGGTCTATTCGGGAGCGACACAGTAGAATGGATGCGACTTAATTTTTCATTACACAACGGTTAGTCGAGTTAATCCATGCCAGACCAGTTAGTACCAGAATCAGCACAAAACGGCTATCAACAAGTGGTGAAACAAGCTGCTGAAGCCGATATTTCACACATCCTGAATGATTTAAATGACGCGCAACGAAAAGCGGTAACGGCGCAACCCGAGCACATGCTGATTCTTGCTGGTGCCGGTAGCGGTAAAACACGAGTACTGGTGCATCGCATCGCCTGGCTGAGTCAGGTTGAAGGTATCTCACCCTATAATATTTTCGCTGTTACCTTTACCAATAAAGCGGCGGCTGAAATGCGTAGCCGTGTCGAGAAGTTACAGGGTTTACCCGTTTCTGGAATGTGGGTCGGCACGTTTCACGGATTGGCGCATCGTCTGTTGCGTAATCACTGGAAAGAAGCCCGGCTACCACAAAGTTTTCAAATTCTCGATTCTGATGACCAGTATCGAATGATTCGTCGTATATTAAAAACGCTGGAACTGGATGAAGCCAAGTGGCCACCCAAGCAGGCTCAGGGTTTTATCAATGCACGTAAAGATGAAGGTAAGCGACCAGCACATATTGACACCACAAGAAATCCGATTTATGAGCAGCTGGTTAGAATCTACATGGCTTACGAAGTCGCGTGTGAGCGTGCAGGTGTAATCGATTTTGCAGAGTTATTATTACGTACGCTGGAGCTCATCCGTGATAACGAATCACTGCAGCAACATTATCAAAAACGTTTTCAGCATATATTGGTTGATGAGTTTCAGGATACCAATACCATCCAGTATGCCTTGATACAATTGTTCGCAGGAAAATCTAATAAAGTATTTATCGTCGGCGACGATGACCAGGCTATCTACGGTTGGCGTGGCGCTCGAGTCGAAAACATACAACGCTTTCAACAAGATTTTCCTACTGCAGAAGTTATCAAGCTGGAACAAAATTATCGTTCGACCACAACCATCCTTTCTGCAGCAAACGCATTGATTGAAAATAATGCTGATCGCATGGGCAAAAAATTATGGAGTGGCGGTGAAGATGGTGAACAAATCATTTTTTATAACGCCTATGACGAACGCGATGAAGCACACTTTGTTCTCGATAAAATAAAACAGTTCGTCAGTGCAGGCAATGTGCGTGCTGACGTCGCGATACTCTATCGCTCCAATGTACAGTCTCGGATATTTGAGGAACGTTTTGTCAGTGAAGGTATTCCGTATCGCGTTTACGGTGGCATGCGTTTCTTCGAACGAGCGGAAATTAGAAACGCACTGGCTTATTTACGCCTGATGGATAATTCTAATGATGACGCTTCATTCGAAAGAGTCATTAATACACCAACACGAGGCATAGGCGAGCGCAGTGTTGAAAAAGTGCGTGAAGTCGCAAAACAACAAGATTGTACGATGTGGGTCGCCGCTAAACATATTATTGAAGACAACGGCTTGCCGGCACGCGCGGCAAATGCTGTGCAAAATTTTCTGGATTTAATAGAAGGTCTAGCTGCCGATACCAGCGAGATGCAATTGTATGAACAGGTTGACCATGTTGTGCATAATGTTGGTTTAATCGAACATTATGAAAAAGAAAAATCTGAAAAAGCACAGGCACGGGTAGAAAATATTGAAGAATTAATTACGGCTGCTCGTGGTTTTGATTATGATCAGTCAGAACTCGAAGTTCCAATGAACGAATTAACCGCCTTTCTCACTCATGCCGCACTGGAGGCAGGGGAAGGGCAGGCAGCTGAATGGGATGACTGTGTCCAATTGATGACGATGCACAGTGCGAAAGGTTTAGAGTTTCCATTAGTTTTTATCGTTGGTATGGAAGAAGGTTTATTCCCGAGTCAACGTTCGTTGGAAGAAGAAGGTAAGCTCGAAGAAGAACGCCGTCTCTGTTATGTCGGCATTACTCGTGCGCGCGAACAGCTGGTTGTCAGTTGCGCCGAACATCGGCGATTATATGGGCAGGATATGTACCCCTCACCTTCCCGATTCATTAGTGAGTTACCCGACCATCTGGTGAGTGAGGTAAGAGGCAGGCACAATACCAGCCATAGTGTTTCTACACCGCAATACAAAGCTTCATCATACAAATCGACTGAAACGGTAAATGGTATTTATATCGGCCAATGTGTTGTTCACAAAAAGTTTGGCGAAGGCATGGTCACCAACCTTGAAGGCAGCGGTAGCCATGCACGGGTGCAGGTTAATTTTGAATATGAAGGTAGCAAGTGGCTGGTAATGGCATATGCGAATTTGTCTCCAGCATAAATATTAAATAATTACTAACCGCAGAGGCGCGGAGACGCAGAGAAAACATTGTTTAGGTTATCGCGCCGAAGGCGCAATACTTAATAAAACCTCTGCGTCTCCGCGCCTCTGCGGTGAAAAGGTTTTGGTTTAAAACTTAGGGTATCAATATGAAACGTCGTGATTTTATAAAACAGGCTAGTGTTGGCGCAGTAGCAACAACGAGTGTTGCCGCGCCCGCTATTGTCAGTGCCGATACAAAAATAAAATGGAAGATGGTCACCACCTGGCCAAAAAATTTCCCTGTTTTAGGTACGGGTGCTAATCAGCTAGCAAAATTAATTACCGAAATGACTAACGGCCGGATAAAAGTAAAAGTCTACGGTGCCGGTGAATTAGTGCCAGCATTTGAAGTATTTGATGCAGTCTCACGTGGGACAGCGCAGATGGGGCACGGTTCAGCGTATTACTGGAAAGGAAAAATTGAAGAGGCGCAATTCTTTTCCACCGTGCCGTTTGGTATGAATGCACAGGAAATGACCTCCTGGTTGTATTACGGTGGTGGTCTGGAGTTATGGCGTGAAACCTATGAACCATTTGGCATCGTGCCAATGGTTGCGGGTAATACCACCGTACAAATGGCAGGCTGGTTTAATAAAGAAATAAACAGCACGAAAGATCTTAAAGGTTTGAAGATGCGCATCCCGGGTTTGGGTGGCGAAGTTTTAAAACGAGCAGGCGGAACGCCGGTTAATCTTCCTGGTGGTGAGTTATTTACTTCATTAAAAAGTGGTGCTATCGACGCGACGGAATGGGTTGGCCCCTATAATGATTTAGCCTTCGGTTTACATAAAGCGGCAAAATACTATTACTACCCCGGCTGGCATGAGCCCGGAACAACGTTAGAAGCCATCATAAATAAAAAAGCATATGAAGCACTGCCCTCTGATTTAAGAACCATTGTTGATAGCGCTTGTAAAGTCGTTAACCAAAATATGATGCTGGAATATGCAGCAAAAAATAATGCAGCTTTAGATACATTGGTTAATAAACATAAAGTAGATGTACGGAAACTACCCGATGATGTTTTGGCAAAATTAAAAGAATTATCTAATGATGTTGTTAGTGAATTAGCAGCAAAAAATAAAGCCGCACAAAAAATATATGACTCTTACAATAAGTTTTACACGCAAGTTTCCGCCTGGCATGAAATATCTGAAAAAATTTACTTTAATATTCGGTAAGAATGAAAATGCCGATTGAATCGCCATGCGTTAGAAATTGCTGCCTGGACAAACAGGATATTTGCCTGGGTTGCAGTAGAACCATCGAGGAAATTATTCGTTGGGGTGATGCCAACGATAAAGAGAAAGAAAAAATTCTGATTGACTCAAAAGAACGGATTGTAAAAAGAGAAAGTCACCCAAAGTAAATATTAGAGGCTAATGTTAAGCCGTTTTGTTTAAATATTTATTTCTACACCTGAAATAGTATCCTTATCTGAATTAAATTCGGGTGCACACAAAATTAGACGATCATGATTAATTGATTTTTCATTAACCAGATAGTTTTTTATATCAACCTGTCTTTTCTTTGCTAGTTGGTCAAGCGCTATTGTTTTATCATCTGATAGTTTTAGTTTCGAATTTAGCGCTTCTTTTGAGCGCCTGGAATCTGGAAATAGAACATCATAATCTTTTATGTTAGTAGTGCCACAGAGTGTCAGATGTACCTGCGGTTTTTCGGCTAATAATTTAGCGAGAGAAATAAGATTGTCCTTGTTGTCACCACTAAGCTTCGCAGAGCCGGCTTCAAAAGTAATGGGATCGAAATTAAGTGCTGTCGCTGTATCAAATAAGACATTGCCACCCGCATAGATCTAACCATAAGGCGTATAATAGGAGCACTGTGCTCAATGCAACAACGACTCGTGCTTTTCATGGGTTGTTAAGAGAGAATGTTTTAAAGCGTGCAAGCGTTGACGAAAAATTTTTCTTAGACATACTTTAGATATTTTTAAATTGAAGTATGAATTATTGACTTTGAGTTGATGTGCGTAACATTTGCAAAATATTATATTGCATGTCCTTGTTGAGTAAGCGTCGTGCTTGTCGACCTTTGTTGATAGCTATTTCGGCTATTTCTAAATTTTCAGTGCTGTTGACTTTAACGTAATCCAGTTTAATTAATGAGCCAATAAAGTTAGCGATTAATTTTTTATCAAAAAAATCAGGCGAGTTTATTTCGTACATTAGTGATAGACGTTGGGCCATCAAATAACAGAGCTCTTCGAGACGCTCATGTGAGAGTGTATTTGAACCGTGTTCGGCTAATAAAGCAAATATCATGTAGTACAGCTCTAACACAGGAGAGATTACTTGTGCCAGAGTAGATAATTGGGCGTGTTGCTCCGTGCTGATTGCAGGTCTCGAATATAGTTTTGTTTTATTATCATACGAGAGTAACTGTGCATCGCTTAACTGTATTAATAGCTGTTCAATTATGTTGTCAATTTCAGCGGGTTGCCAGGGCAGGAAGAATTCAGATTTTAAAAATGGGTACGCAATTTTTATATATTCAATAAGGGTTTCTTTATTTAATGATGGCGTATTGGTAAAGCAGCAGGCGATAAGAGAAGGCAAAACAAATAAATGTAGAATATTGTTTCTGTAATATGTCAGTAATATCGCATGTGCATTATCGAGAAAAATAAAATCGCCCATCTCGTGTTTGCGACGACGAACCATGCCTAGTTCTTCTGCGTGATGTATTTGTTTTTCAGCGCTATGTTCGGTAATGGTTACAAAGCTTGAGTAGTTGAGGTGTTCAATTAAAGCCACATAAAAAGTTAAGGTTTGTTTTAATTCGCCTTCATCCATGGTTTGATTCGGTGCCGCAAGTAAAGCAGTAGCAATTAATGTGACCGCGTTTACATCGCAACACTCATTGATATGTTGCATGATTTGGTGTGAAGTCTGGTTGACCGCAGCGCGCAGCCACGGTGGGCGTTGTTTGTCATCATACGGTAGCTGTCGCCAGTCAGATGAATGCTGATCTAATAATTCATTCAGTAGAACCGGTTGGCCGAAGTTAGTGGTGACGCGACCATAAAAACCACGAATGTTAAGAAAAGAACGTATCGAGCCGAGCAGAGTTTCTGATTTTTTGTCATCACCGGTTAACTCAGCAAGGTAGGCTTTGCCTTCGATCATCTTTTCGTAACCGATGTATACCGGGATAAAAGCGATAGGTCGTTTTTGATATTTAAGAAAAGCACGGATCGTCATTGCGAGCATGCCAGGTTTGGGTTGTAGCAAACGACCGGTTCGACTGCGTCCCCCTTCAATAAAGTATTCAAGCGGCATGCTGGTCGATAATTGTGAAGCAAGGTATTCAAACATGACTGTTGAATACAGTTCATTGTTTTTAAAGCTTCGTCGAATAAAGAAAGCGCCGCCTTTTCTTAATACCGAGCCAATAATAGGCATGTTTAAATTTATGCCGGCAGCAATATAGGGTATAGCCAGTCCCTCTTTATGTATGACATACGAAAGCAGTAAATAATCGATGTGGCTGCGATGGCAGGGAACGTATACCAGCTCATGGCTGAGGGCTAGCTGTTTAAGTCGATCGCTAAAGTGAATATCAATGCCGGAATAAAATTTGTTCCAGAAGGCCGTCAGGATGCGCTGCAGGATTTGAATGGTGATGTAATTTCGATCAGCCACGATTTCATTGAGGTAGTTGTTGGCTATTTTTGTGGCTTTGTACTCTGAGATGTTGTCTTTTTTGCTCAGGTTAAAAATGGCGGTTGAGATAGCCGTGTTTTTAAGTAACGTGCGAACGAGGGTGCGACGATGGGATATATCGGGACCGAGTGTTGCGGTTTTAATTTCTACCAGTCTTTTCGATAAGGCTATTTGTAATTTATCAACATTGTCATCATCGATTGTACTTGTCATCAATTCGCGAAACGATATCGCAGGTGAAAACTGTAAAAGTGTGCTTTTGCCGTTAAATAATATGGTGAAAAATCGTCGGGTACGGCCTGCCAGTCCCCAGGTTTCAGAAAACAACACGCGTAACCAGTGTTTTTGTTTAAGCACGGGTCTTCCCCAGAATACGACTACGGGGATAAAGTGTATGTCTAGTTCGGGGTTTTCAATCAATACCTGCTGAATGTCACTTAACATGCTTGAACGTTTAGTCTCTTGCTGTAACCATGCTTTGAGGGGTTGGGCAGATGCCACCGTATAAACGCTGTGACGATTTTTAAGTTGCTGGTGTTTAATGCGCGATAATGGCCGTTTTAGTTGCAGCACCTCACATTCATGCTCCAGAACCAGCAAATCGGACCAAGCACGTGATTCAAGGACATAAACTGTTTTCACCTGATTGTTTGAGTTTGACGATACAGAGGTATGGATGACATCTGTTTTTATCCATAGGTACAGAATTTTTTGGGCAAAAAAAGTAAAGGGTGAAGTTAAGTTCATACAGAATTATCGCGCTGATTTGCCTTTATATTGGTTTTGGTGGCGTTGCGGGTATCTTGCCGGAATTAGCCTGTAGATTAAAGGGTGCATATTTTAAGGGGTGTCACAATATTTAACGGTTTTGAGTGCTTCTTAGCCATAGCTCTTTAAAGCTAACAATTACAGTATGTTACGCCTATATCGCAAGCCTGTAAGGTAATCTTGCAGTGATTTACTGTCGGAGATGTTAACAGTAGGGTGGGTATGTGGTTAATAAAAGAATATTTCTCAAGGATTTTATCTTGCTTTGAAAGCTAACTAATTGTTTTATATGAGCGTTTGTTAATATGGCATAAGAATTGCTTTATAACTGCCAAGTACACAATAACTTGATTAGTACAGGTAGGTTTCAATAAGCCCGTACATTTTACAATGACATATAAATATTAGTAAAAGGAAGACACATGAAAAATATAATTAAAGGTTTCGGGATTGTTCTAGCACTGGTTGCATCGTCTGCATATGCAGTACCAACTTTATTCTTTGATGGTGAAATCAGCTTTCGAGGCGGTTTATTAAACATAGATTCGGTTTTAACGGCAACACAAGATGTCGCGCCGGCACCTGAACTAGTAGGCAGTAGTTTTGACTTTACTGCTCTGCTAACTGGTGTCGATACATCAAGCAGCTTTTTAACCATAGGTAACTTTGGTACTACGGGCGGTACTGATTTGAGCGTTACTGATGGTAATAGCATTGAGCTATTAACCGGTAATTTTGAATCCCTACAAATGAAGGGTGGAAATGGTTCTGGTAGCGGATTGGTAAAAGGTGTTATTAATTCTACGGGTGGCACACTAGAGGATATGTTTGGTATTGGTAATCTTATTGCCTTTGAATTTAACCTGTCGACGACATTCTCAGCTGAAATGTTCGATAGCTTGTTCACCGGTGATATTGATGGCCGTGTGATTGGTGAAGAGAAAATTGACGTGCCAGAGCCAACACCTTTAGCTCTATTAGCTTTGGGCTTGATGTTGGTTGGTTTTATCAAACATAGCCGTGCAAACCAGTCCATCTAATACGACATATTAGTACGACTTAGAAATTTATAAAATTTAGCAGTTTTTTAGGAGTAGCAAGAAATGAAAATTAAACAACGTTTAAAATTATTAGTACTGTCGGCGATTCTGCTGATTCCGGGTGTGTCGAGTGCAGAAATTATTAAACCAGCACTAGATATTCAAAATTTTGCAGGTGACAGTGGCGTGACTTTAACAGGTACGACATTTGATATTGACTCAACGGTGTTTACGATTGTTACAGATGGCGCACCCATTGATATTGATGATGTGAACTTTTTGTTGACTTCAGTCGGTTCGTTCTTAGGTGGTACGGGTATATTTTCTGGTTCATTCACAGTTGGTGGTGGACTGTTAACGGGTACTTTCACTGATTTAACTGTACTTGATTTTGGTGGCGGTGACGGAACCTTTGGTGGTGACGTTACATACACGGGTGGTAGTTTACAGGGTTCACTGGTGGGTGGACGTATAGAAGGTGGCTTCAGCGGTTATGATGTTGCGGCTAAACTAGGTGAAGTGGCTGTTGTTCCTGTTCCTGCTGCAGTTTGGTTGTTTGGTTCTGGCTTACTAGGGTTGGTTGGAATTGCACGTAGAAAAGCTTAATAGAAACGCGCTATAGCTTTTTTAAAGCCCCGCTTAGCGGGGCTTTTTTTAGTGCCCGAATAAAAACAATGGTTATCAAAGTACTAACTGAGCGGGTGTAAGATACCACTTTACTTGAAAGTTTTGCGGAGTGCTCTCTAAGCATAGTACGCCACTATTTTGAAAATAAATGATGCTTTTATTCTCGTCACCCGTTAAAAGGGTTGAGGTAAATTTGTCTATGTGTGGCAAGTGTCCTACATATAGAGCAGCATCTGTATCCAGTAATGCTGTAACAATCGATATGTCACTGTTAGGTGATAGATAATCGACAGCTGAGACTGCCGCCACGCTAAGTCGTTTGGCAAAGATATCTGCGGTTTGCGAAGCACGTAACTTTCCACTATGGAAAATTTTAGAAATCGTTATCTGCTGTTTACTGAGTTGCGCCGCCATAAGTTCAGTTTGTTCGATACCTGATGCAGAAAGTGGACGATCTGAATTTTTCGTTTTATCAACAGCCAGTCCGTGCTGCGCGAAATACAATCTATTTATAGTCATTGATATAACCTACAGGTGTAAACGTTAATTTTTACTCCTGTTGTCTTTGATATCAAGTTATTTGTGAAGGTAACCAGGTAGCAAGTTCAGGCCAGTAGGCGATCATTGCCATGACTAGCAGTTGTATGACAATGAAAGGCATGACGCCCTGATAAATTTGTGTGGTTTTTATTTCCTTAGGAGCCACGCCTCGCAGATAAAACAAGGCAAAACCAAAGGGTGGTGTGAGAAAAGAGGTCTGTAAGTTAATGGCGATTAAAATGCCCAACCATACGGGGTCAATTCCCATCGCTAGTAGTATCGGTCCGACGATAGGAACGATGACAAAAGTAATCTCAATAAAATCGAGAACGAATCCCAGTAAAAACATGACTAGCATCACGGCGAACAGTGCATGGTATTTGCCGCCATCAAGATCACCGAGTATTTCTTGAATTAACTCATCGCCTTCAAAGCCACGAAAGACCAATGAGAAAAGTGCTGCGCCGATTAAAATCATAAACACCATGCAGCTAACACGTGTTGTGCTACGCACGACTTCCTGCAAGGTTTCTAAGGTCAGCATGTTTTTGAGTTTGGCTAGTATCATGGCACCCACAGCGCCAATCGATGCGGCTTCGGTCGGTGTTGCAAAACCACCGATAATTGAACCAAGAACAGCAAGAATTAAAGCCAGTGGTGGAATTAAACTTTTGATTACGTCATGCAGTAAGTGGGTATCATATTTGATGCCGTTGACTTTAGTAGAAGGCATTGCATCTTTATAGAAGAAAGCAACACCCGCGATGTAAACAATATATAAGGTAACCAGCAACAAACCGGGAATGAGTGCCCCAACAAATAAATCACCAACGGAAATGGTTTCGGGGGAAAAAATTCCCATGTCCAGTTGTGCTTGTTGATAGGCATTAGATAGTACGTCGCCCAGTAAAACTAAAACGATAGAAGGTGGAATAATTTGTCCTAAGGTACCAGACGCACAGATTAAACCAGTGGATATTTTTGGGTCATAGCCATTTTTTAACATGGTCGGTAGTGATAGCAAACCCATAGTAACTACGGTTGCACCTACAATACCCGTACTTGCAGCAAGTAACATGCCGACCAGTACCACAGAGATGCCTAATCCGCCTCGCAGGTTACCGAACAGGCGCGACATGGTGGTTAATAATTCCTCCGCAACTCTTGATCGTTCAAGCATAACGCCCATAAAAACAAACAGTGGTACGGCAATTAAAATTTGATTTGAGATAATGCCATAAAGTCGATTAGGTAAAGCTTCACTAAATGCTGAATCAAAAGTTCCGGTCATCTCGCCGATAACAGTAAAGATTAAAGCCGTACCCGCAAGGGTAAATGCAACGGGATAACCAATAAGCAATAAAACAAATACAGCAGCGAAAAGGTAGAGCGACATGTATTCCATTATTTAGTGCTACCCGGATTGATATCAGTATCGAGTATCACGGCAATATTTTTTGCGACCTGAGTCAGTGCTTGCAGGCTTAATAAAAAAGTCATAACAAGGATCAAACTTTTTAATAAAAACACACCGGGCAATCCGCCGGCTTCGCGTGAACTTTCAAACACTGACCAGCTATCGATTATGTACGTCCAACTAACCCAGGTGATGAATAACATGAACGGAAGCAATAAAAATAACGCACCAAACAAATCAGCCCAGGCTTTTTTCTCGGTAGAAAAATTCGAATAGAAAATATCAACACGTACGTGTGCATCCTGTTGCAGTGTGTATGCCATGCCAATTAGAAAGATGCTGGCATGCAGGTAGGTTGTGGTTTCCTGTAACGCGATAGAGCCACTATCAAAAACATAACGTATGACTACGACGATGAACATAGTTAAAACAAGAAATAAATTTAACCAGGAAACTGTGCGACCACCCCAGTCAATAAACGCTTCGATTTTTGCCAATAAACTACTGAACATGAAGGGTGATGGATTTAAAACCAGTAGTTGGGATAGTCATCACTATTCTGAATGCGGTCAGATAAGATGGCTTTAAATTCATCTGGATTTTTTGTGTGTACCAATTCTCCTTCGCGTGGGAAATATTTGTCGTATAAGCGAGATAGCCAAAAACGTAACGCACCGGCACGTAACATAGCGGGCCAATATTCCTGTTCGTTAACGGCTAGTTCGCGGTGTTGGTTATAGTTTGTTAATAGTGCGTTTACTTTTTCTTTGTTAAGGCTGGCGTCACTATTGCTGCACCAGTCATTGGCTGCAACAGCTAAATCGTATAATAAAACATCATCACAGGAATAATAAAAATCGATGATGCCACTAAAATTATCGTTAGACCAAAGCGCATTATCACGAAATAAATCAGCGTGGATAACACCACGTGGTAGATCGGCATGTCTTTTTTCTTTTTGATAATGTACTTCGTCATCGAGTGTTTTTTGTTCGTCTGCAGAAAGTTTTTGCATGACTTGTTGCGCCGTTTGCTGGCACCATGCTGGGCCACGGGGATTTATTTGCTCAGCTTTAAAACTTAAGCCAGCGGCGTGCATTTTACCCATTGCCGTGCCAAGTTGCGCGCAGTGATCAATAGTGGTTTCGGTAACGCTGCCACCATCCAGGCGTTCGACTAAAGCAATGGGTTTGTTTTTGAAATGGCTTAAGTAGTTGCCCTGTGTATCAGCAACCGGGTTGGCACTGGGGACTTTATGATCGGCAAGATGATGCATCAAATTCAGGTAATACTGCATTTCTTCAAAACTGTGATGCTCGAAGATGGTTAAAACAAATCGCCCACTACTGGTATTGACAAAATAATTGGTGTTTTCGATACCGTCACTGATGCCCTGATAATGGTCCAGCTCGCCGACATTATAGTTGGTGAGAAAGTCCCTAAGTTCATTCTCTTCGATGGTGGTATATACAGACATAGTGTATTTGAAGTAATAGTTAAGGCAAATGGATAAAGTCCGCGATTTTACCGTATATCTGTGATATTAAAAATACACGTTAGTAATTGTGCGATAAAATGTTTCGTGTTGCGGCAAAATAGGTCTAACTAGAGTTACTGCTTCAATCTACAAAATTTAACCCCTAGAGTTACCTTTCTGATGGCTGATAAAAAACCACCCCTAATTCTCGTCGACGGTTCGTCTTACCTGTTTCGTGCATTTCACGCTTTGCCGCCGTTGGAAAATAGTAAAAAACAACCGACGGGTGCCGTGTACGGCGTAATCAATATGCTGAGTAAGCTGGTTGAGGAATATAAACCAGAAAATATCGCGGTGGTGTTTGATGCCAAAGGTAAAACCTTTCGCAACGATATGTATAAGGAATACAAAGCCAATCGCCCACCGATGCCGGATGAATTGCGCAGCCAGATTGCACCCTTGTACGAGCTAGTTGAAGCACTGGGTTATCCGATGGTCATTATTCCCGATGTCGAAGCCGATGATGTGATTGGTACTTACGCCAAGATGGCAACGGAGCAGAAAGTGGACACCTTGATATCCACCGGCGATAAAGATCTGGCGCAACTGGTTAATCCGCATGTGACGCTCATCAATACCATGAATAATCTGGTTATGGATGAAGCCGGTGTAATGAAAAAATTTGATGTACCACCGAGTGCCATTATCGATTATCTGGCACTAATGGGCGATACCTCAGACAACATTCCCGGTATTCCAAAAGTAGGCCCTAAAACCGCAGCAAAATGGCTTAAACAGTACGAAACACTGGATAATCTGGTCGCGCATGCAGACGAGATTAAGGGTAAGGTCGGCGAAAGTTTCCGCGATAATCTGGATCAGTTGCCGTTATCTAAACAGCTAACCACCATCAAATGTGATGTAAAGCTCGAGCTGGGTATAAGTGATTTGGCGATGCGTACGCCCGACATCGACAAACTCAGACAGATTTATACTGAGATGGAATTTAAAACCTGGTTATCGAATTTGTCGGCTGATGGCAGCGCTACAGAAACAGCAGTGAGCAGTAAAAAGACAGAAACACAGTACGAAACTGTGCTGGATAAAAAGGCCTTTGATAAATGGTTAAAGCGACTCAATAAGGCCGAACAGTTTGCCTTTGATACCGAAACCACCAGTCTGGATTATATGAAAGCGAGAGTCGTAGGTGTCTCCTTTGCTATCGAAATCGGTGAAGCGGCCTATGTGCCGTTTGCGCACGATTATCCAGCTGCCCCTGATCAGCTCAGTGAGCAGGACGTGCTGGGCGCATTAAAGCCTTTATTGGAAGACGAAAACAAACACAAGATTGGTCAAAACCTGAAATATGATGCCCACGTTTTAGCCAATCACGACATAGCGCTCAAAGGTATCGCTCAGGACTCAATGCTGGAGTCCTATGTTCTGGATTCAACCAGGCGGCACAATATGGACGACCTGGCACTTCGGTTACTGGGGCACAGTACCATCCATTTTGAAGATATCGCCGGCAAAGGTGCCAAGCAACTAACCTTTAATGAGATAGCGCTAGAAGAAGCCGGGCCCTATGCAGCAGAAGATGCCGATATCACTTTGCAAATTCATCAGGCGCTGGCGGCGGAGCTGGAAAAAGAGCCGGCATTAAAAAGCGTTTATGAAGATATCGAGTTACCTTTGCTGAGTATCTTGCTCGGCATCGAATCGAATGGTGTAATGGTAGATGTGGCCATGCTTGAAAAACAGAGTGCCCAGCTGGCAGCACGCATGAAAGAAATTGAGCAGCAGGTGTATGAAGAGGCAGGTGAGACCTTTAATCTGGCTTCACCAAAACAGCTGGGTGTTATATTATTCGAAAAACTCGGAATACCGGCGAAGAAAAAAACCAAAACCGGGCAGTACTCCACAGCAGAAGATGTTTTGCAGGAGCTGGCAGAAGCGTATTCTTTACCCAGGCTTATTCTTGAGCACCGCAGTGTTAGCAAGTTGAAATCAACCTATACGGATAAATTACCGCTGCAGGTTAATGATAAAACCGGTCGTGTGCATACCTCATATAATCAGACGGTAGCGGCCACAGGTCGGTTATCATCCACTGATCCTAATTTGCAGAATATTCCCATACGTAGTGAGGAAGGTCGTCGTATTCGTCAGGCATTTATTGCGCCAGATGGGTATAAATTACTGGCTGCGGATTATTCACAAGTCGAATTACGAATCATGGCGCATTTATCACAAGATGAAAATTTACTCAAAGCCTTTGCTGATGGCATTGATGTGCATCGAGCAACGGCTGCTGAGGTATTTGGTGTGGCCCTGGATGAAGTTGAACCCGATCAACGTCGTGCCGCGAAAGCCATTAACTTTGGATTAATTTACGGTATGTCGGCTTTCGGTTTGGCCAAACAGTTGAATATTGGCCGCTACGAAGCGCAAGATTACATCGACACGTATTTTGCGCGTTACCCTGGCGTGCAGGCTTATATGGAACGAACACGAGAGCAGGCACGAGAAAAGGGTTATGTTGAAACCGTCTTTGGTCGACGTCTATATCTGCCAGAAATCAATGCTCGCAACGGTCAACGTAGACAGTATGCCGAACGCACAGCCATTAACGCACCGATGCAGGGAACCGCAGCCGATATCATCAAGCGCGCGATGATATCGGTGGATAAGGCCTTGTCTGCTAGCAAGCTCGATGCAAAAGTCGTTATGCAAGTGCACGATGAACTGGTCGTTGAAGTGCTGGCAAAAGATGTTGAAGCACTGGCGGATTTATTGCGTATAGAAATGGAGCAGGCGGCAGAGCTTAAAGTGCCGTTAGTGGTTGATATCGGGATTGGTGATAATTGGGATGAAGCGCATTAGTTAGTTATTTTGCAATTCTTAGCCGATGTTAAAGGATTTAAATCCTTGAGCCGCTGAGGCGCAGAGAAAAGCTGGTGATTGTTGGTGAGCACAAACTTCGTCATGCCGGTATGTTTTTAACCGGAACCCATCTATCAGGCTAGAGTAAGTCTCAGGCGTGGGTGTCGGCATGACAGTACTTTTAAAAGGATATTTATTTTTCTCTGCGTCTCTGCGGTTCAAGCTTTTGACTTTGTTTTTAAATACCAATCACTGTACCTCAACATCAAACTGAACACGGAAGCTGGGAAAAGGTGCAACTGTAGAATTGTTAAACGCCCCCTTAGGTCTAATGATAATTCTGTCCACACGAGGCACAGTGGCATCGGTATTACCCACCACTATTGGTGTTACTAAAGTGGTTCCACCATTATTATAAAACTCAATATCATCACCGGCATCACCGAGGCTGACAAAGCTATAAGTTAAGCCGCTGGCATTGGTATCGATAAATGTAATGGGATTGTCGCCAACACCGAATCGTAATAACACCCCTGCAGGTAAATCATCGCTAATGGCCAGTGTATCGACGTCATTGGGTGCGCTGCCACCGTTGCTGACGTCGACGGTGTACTGCTGAATGCTTCCCGGTAAGGCTTTAGGGTTGGTTAGGTTAACGGGGTCGGATTGTATTGTGCTGCTCTTGCTAATATTTAAAAACGGACTGGTTTCAAAATTCAGATGGGTTGCATCATTATCGGTTCCGTTTAGCGGGAACTCATTAATCGGACAAAAAGTATTCGCGCTGTTATTGGTTAATTGCAAACGAATAATATCGCCAGGGTTTAGCAAGATGCGAGACGCAGTATTAAAAATATTAAAGTTAAAGGTATCGATAAAACCGGTTCCCGTCATTTGAATACTGGTATTGCCGAGGTTAGTAGTGGTTGCACCTTGAATAATGTCCAGAGAGGCCTGTATGGTTTTTAAACCCGTGCAGGCGGCAATACCGCTGTAAGTCACTAGTGTAAAAGGAACCGGACCTTCGGCAATATAAGTGGTTGCGGCAATTGCAGGCGTTAATGTATAGGTTAGTGTTTGTGCAACGTTGATTGGTGCGTAGTAGGCAGTCGTGGCGCGAGTCGTTCTTAAATACAGGTTGGGTGGCGTGTAAGCGATAAATCGCATGTAATACGGAAGGTTGGCGGCCTGAAGCTGCACATTGGTGGCTAGTAAAAGACAAAATAAAGTTGAGGCGATTACGAGCTGTTTGATAAAAGTCATGTTCGTCCTGAAGCGGTCATATGTTTAAACAGAGTATAGATTCTATTAAGTAGTGTGTCAGTTACTGTTTGTTTTTTGTTCGTCGCATTATTTTGAATTCAGCACCAGGGGCGATAAATAAGGTTGTTAGATGATAAATAATCCGACAAAAAACATGATTTTATTTTAAATCAACCAGTTATTTGTTTTACCTGCAATAATTTATCTAATTTAATCATAACACATTGAAATTATTAAATAATAATTTTTATTGGTTAAATAATAAACAAGGTTTTGCTACCGTTCATAAGAAATATAATTAGTTTTTTAACACGGCTTTGACTTTCCTTGTGGATAGTCTTTAATCATTATTAACACGAATGATAAATCCTTGTTTGGTGAAACTTAGAAGGCTTTTGTGAATACGCCGTAGCCCGGCGTAGGCTTGCGCTCCCTTTTGCGAGCCATCGGAATCGGCATCCCCAATCCGGTTCCAACTTTATTGCCCGGCCTTTGGTCGGGCTTTTTTTTGTTGAAAGGATTGTGAGTCTGTTACCGACTCAGAGCAGGCAGTCAAAACATTTAAAAATTTGAACCGCGGAGGCGCAGAGAAAAATAAATTCAATTATAAAAACAACGTCATTCCGGCTAAAAGCATGCCGGTATGACGAAGTGCGTTCACATCAATAACAATCGACTTTTCTCTGCGTCTCTGCGGTTCAATCTTTTGACCTTTAAACGTCAGCTTCTGGCCGCAAGCAGACATGGTGGCATCATCTACAATTCTAACCAGCCATCAAGTTTAATAACCAGTTCATCCAGCCCGGTTTTTTTCAATGCTGAAAATACTTGTACACTGGCATTAATGCCCGCATCTTTTAATTTCTTCTGAGTTTGTAACTTGCTGCTTTGTTGCGGCCCACGCTTAATTTTGTCCGCCTTAGTCAACAGAACATGGGCCGGTAGCTGGAAATGATCACACCATTCCAGCATCTGCCAGTCGTAATCATTAAGTGGGTGGCGGATATCCATGATAATGACCAGTCCTTTCAGTGCCTGCTGCTCGCTTAGATATTGCGTCATCAGTCGTTCCCATTCTTTTTTCATGGCAAGCGGGACTTTGGCGAAGCCATAACCCGGTAAATCGACGATACGGCGGTCTTCATCAAGTTCGAAGAAATTGACTAATCGTGTGCGCCCGGGGGTTTTGCTAGTGCGCGCCAGACCTTTATTGTCACATAAGGTGTTGATGGCGCTGGATTTTCCAGCATTTGAGCGTCCGGAAAAAGCCACTTCCAGCCCATCGATTGGGAACTGTTTGGCTTTTCCGGCACTAATCAGAAATTTTGCTTGACGGTAGTAACGGTTGTCAACAACGGGCTTTTGATAGGGTTTGTTCATTGCCGGCATTCTACCTATTTTTACTGATAATGTGATGGATATGCTGTTTTTTGCAGCGAAGACAGGGTGTATCCCATAATAAGCAGCTGCCGATATTGAAGGATGGGCGTGGGTGGTGTAAAATCTCGCCACTTTTTTTACCTATTTAAGATTTGATATGTTTGGAGTTCAAACAATGAAAAAACTAATTTTGGTTAGTCTGGTGTTATTGTTTTCTACCTCGGGTGCAGCAATAGCTGGTGATGCTGCGGCTGGTAAAGCAAAATCTGCCGCTTGTGGTGGTTGCCACGGTTTTGATGGTAACAGTGGTATTGCTATCTACCCGAAACTCGCCGGTCAGAATGAGGCTTACATCACTAAGCAGGTTAAAGACTTCAAGGTGAATGATACGCGTAAAAATGCGATTATGATGGGTATGGTTGCCGCGTTATCAGATGAAGATACAGCGGATATCGGTGCTTACTTCCAGGCGCAATTTTTAAAAGGCGCAGCCAGTTTTGATGCAGATAAGGCAGCCGCGGGTCGTGCACTTTATAAAGGCGGTGATTTGCAAAAAGGTATTCCAGCGTGTCAGGCATGTCACGGTCCTAATGGTTCAGGTACAGCCGGTATTGGTTATCCTCAGTTAGGTGGTCAGCATGCGAGTTATACACTGGCACAACTAAAAGCATTTAAAGACGGCAGTCGCAGCAATGATGATAAAAAATTGATGCGTGATATCGTTGCTAAGATGTCTGACGACGATCTTGACGCTTTGGCTAACTATATTGCTAGTCTTAAGTAAGATTTGGTCTTACCTTTGGTTTATATAACAAAGGGCGTTACATTAAGATTGTATAAAAAGGATGGCCTTTGCCATCCTTTTTTGATTATGTCAGTCGCCCGGTTAATAAAATAGTATATTGAAGAAAACTTTCTCTATCGATGTCTGTATTGCCTATGTTTGAAGTTCAGTCTCTGGAATGCGTACGTGATGATCGCCTGTTATTCAGCGGTTTAAACTTTACGCTGGCCGAGGCTGAAGTGTTACAGATCGAAGGGGCAAACGGCTGTGGTAAGACCAGCCTGCTTCGTATTATCTGTGGTCTGCGTCTGGCAGAAGCGGGTCAGGTTCTGTGGCGGGGCAAGAGTATTCAATCAAATCGTGAGGATTATTATTCCAGCATGGTTTACATCGGCCACCTGCCTTGTGTAAAAGCAGAATTGACGGTGTTGGAAAATGTGCGCTCATTGTTGGATACGCGTTCATTGACGGTGACTGATGTGGTTATCGAAGCAGCCTTAGCCAAAGTTGGGCTAGTGACGTATGAAGATGTGACCGGCAAGGCATTATCTTCTGGGCAGCGCCGCCGCGTATTACTCGCCTTCGTAGCGCTGTCTCAGGCAAAACTGTGGATACTGGATGAGCCGTTAACCGCACTGGATGTACAAGGTGTGGCATTGATGGAGTCGATGATTATCGAGCATCGTCAGGCGGGTGGCAGTGTAATCTTTACCACTCACCATGGTATGCAGCTGGACTGTGAGATGCGTTCGATTCGCCTCGGTGGTCAGAGAAATGGAGAGCCGTCGGATGTTTAATGCTTTCTCCCATCTCTTGATTCGTGACTTGCGTCTGGCGCTACGAAATCGCCATGAACTGGCTAATCCATTAATATTTTTTGTATTGGTGGTGTCATTGTTTCCACTTGCGGTGACACCGACACCGGATGCGCTACGCGCGATGGCACCTGGCGTGATATGGGTATCGGCTTTGCTGGCTGTATTGTTATCGCTGGATCGTCTATTCAAGCAGGACTATGAAGACGGCTCGCTTGATCAATTGATGTTGAGCCCGAATCCACTGATGATTCTGGTGCTGGCGAAAGTGCTGGCTCACTGGTTATTAACGGGTTTACCCCTGGTTCTTATCGCGCCTTTGTTAGGTTTGTTCATGTCATTGCCTATGGAGGCAGTGGATGTATTGGTATACAGTTTACTGTTGGGTACGCCGGTTTTGAGTCTGGTCGGTGCCATTGGGGTATCGTTGACGGTGGCAGTGAATCGAGGCGGGGTTCTACTGTCTCTAATCATTCTGCCTTTGTATATTCCAATTTTAATATTTGGTGCGAATGCGGTGGATGTGGCCGCAGATGGAATGTCGGTACGAGGTCAATTATTGTTTCTGGGCGCTGTGTTAGCATTAGCCCTCTCTTTAGCACCACTGGCCACAGCGATAGCATTGCGGATAACCGCATCACGTTGAAATTATGTTAGATAAAGACTGAATTATGTGGAACTGGATACAACGATTTTCTTCACCTAAGTATTTTTACGGTATGTCGGCCGTGCTCATCCCGTGGTTTGCCGTGAGCGCATTGCTCATCGGTGTTTATGGTTTGTACCTGGGGCTTTTTGTTGCGCCGACAGACTATCAGCAGGGTGAGAGCTATCGCATTATATTTGTGCATGTGCCGGCTGCCTGGATGTCATTATTTATTTATATGGTGATGGCAATTTCAGCAGGTATCGGCATCATCTGGCAGATTCGTCTGGCCGATATGGTGGCAGCGGCCAGTGCGCCAATCGGTGCGTCTTTTGCCTTTTTAGCATTAACCACGGGTATGCTCTGGGGCAAACCGATGTGGGGTGCATATTGGGTTTGGGATGCACGATTAACCTCTGAATTAATTCTGCTGTTCTTGTACCTGGGTTACATGGCTCTGCAGTCTGCCATCGAAGATCAGCGCAGTGCGGATAAAGCCAGTGGTTTGCTAGCCATTGTGGGTGTGGTGAATATTCCAATCATTCATTATTCTGTTGAATGGTGGAATACATTGCATCAGGGCGCGACAGTTACAAAATTCGATAAGCCATCAATGCATATCGATATGTTGATTCCATTACTACTAATGGCTGTTGCTTTTAAATTATTTTATGCGACAGTGGTGTTAATTCGAACACGGAATGAAGCACTGTATCGTGACCGTAATCGTCGTTGGGTGCGTGAGTTGATTGAAAAATTATGAGAAATGAAACAGTGGCAATGTATACAGCTCTGGCTCCCATGCTCCAGCGTGGGAGCCTTCTAGTCGATTGCACAGGCGTGCGAATTATTTTTCTGTCTGCTGACCTATGCATTTCCACGCGGAGCATGGGGACGAGAGAGCAAAGAATATGAACTGGTCTGAATTTTTTAACATGGGTGGTTACGCATTTTTTGTGTGGACCTCCTATGCACTGACATTGATTGTTGTAATGGCAAATATTATTTCGCCCATCATGCAGCGTAAAAAAATTATTTCACGGATTAAACGTGCCATTAAGCGTGAGCAGTTGCAGAAACAAAATAACGTTTAACCTGTAAACTATTTAAAGAAACAAATTATGAATAAAAGAAGTCGTAGAAAAGTATTAGTTATTGCTATCGTATTCGGTGTTGCGATTGCAGCTGTGTTGGGTTTAACCGCATTTGAAGAAAACCTGCTTTATTTTTATAGCCCGACTCAGATAAAAGCGGGTGAAGCACCAAAAACCCATTCGTTCCGAGTGGGCGGCCTTGTCGTTGATGGCAGTGTGCAGCGCGAAAAAAATAGTTTAAAAGTGCAGTTTGATCTGACCGATAATACGGAAACTATGAGAGTTGAGTATACTGGCATACTGCCTGATTTGTTCCGTGAGGGGCAGGGCATCGTCGCCATGGGGAGTCTGCAGGCGAATGGTCAGTTTGTTGCGCAAGAAGTGTTGGCTAAACATGACGAAAATTATATGCCGCCGGAAGTGGCCGATGCCTTGAAAAAAGCAGAGCAGGCAGCGAAAGCTAAAAAGTTACAAACCAGCCAAAATCCCTAACGAAAAAATTTAGCAGGAAAAAGATATGATTCCAGAGTTAGGACACTTCGCACTAATTATTGCCTTTGCCATTTCTATTGTGCAGAGTGTGGTACCACTGATTGGTGCGGCTAAAAACGATGCGGCTTTAATATCCATGGCACGTCCTGCCGCATTGGTGCAGTTTTTATTTGTTGGTATAGCTTATGCTGTACTGACGCATGCTTTCATCGTACATGACTTTTCTGTTTTATATGTATCGCAACATTCAAATCTTGTTCAGCCATTGATGTATCGTATTTCTGGCGTATGGGGTTCGCACGAAGGTTCTTTACTATTGTGGTCGTTAATACTTTCAGTATGGACGATTGCGGTCGCCGTTTATAGTCGCAATTTGCCAGAAATTTTAATGGCGCGTGTGTTAGCAGTAATGGCAATGATTAGCACCGGATTTTTAGCATTCATGTTATTTACTTCGAATCCTTTTGAACGAATTTTTCCTACACCGCTTGATGGCAGCGAATTAAATCCTTTATTGCAGGATCCAGGTTTAATTATTCATCCGCCAATGTTGTATATGGGTTATGTTGGTTTTTCCGTTGCATTTGCTTTTGCCGTAGCCGCGTTATTAGGTGGCAAGCTAGATGCAACATGGGCACGTTGGTCTCGTCCGTGGACAACCATTGCTTGGAGTTTTCTAACCTTCGGTATCGCTCTAGGTAGCTGGTGGGCGTACAACGAATTAGGTTGGGGTGGCTGGTGGTTCTGGGATCCGGTAGAAAATGCTTCCTTTATGCCGTGGTTAGTTGGTACAGCACTTATTCATTCTTTGGCGAGTACGGAAAAACGTGGCGTGTTTAAAAGCTGGACTGTTTTGTTGGCGATACTGGCCTTTTCTCTAAGCTTGCTCGGTACCTTTATTGTGCGTTCAGGTGTGTTGGTTTCTGTCCACGCTTTTGCCACAGATCCGGCGCGTGGTGTTTTCATTCTGGCGTTTTTAGTGGTGGTCATCGGCGGTTCTTTAGGATTGTATGCATGGCGTTCGGCTACTGTTGTGAGTCATGGTCGTTTTAAATGGTTCTCTCGTGAAACCGCGTTGTTACTCAATAATATTATTTTCCTGACAGCAGCGGCGGCGGTGTTCGTTGGTACGATGTATCCTCTGGTTGTCGATGCGTTTGGTGTCGGTAAGATATCGGTTGGCCGTCCCTATTTTGATACCATGTTTTCTCTGATCGCAATCCCATTATTATTGCTGATAGGTGTGGGACCGACTGTGCGATGGAAAGGCGATAACTGGACGCGTATTGCAAAAGTCTTGACCGCGTTATTTATTATTTCACTGGTTGTTGGTTTATTATTGCCGTTTTTAATCGAAGAAAAATTAAACATAGGTACGGGTCTGGGATTGGCGGGCGCTTTGTGGGTTGCGCTGACCACATTAAAAGATTTGTTCTCACGATTATCGCGTAAAATTAATCTGCCTTTATCGTATCTTGGCATGGTGTTGGCGCATTTAGGCGTGGCCGTTTTTGTCGCTGGCGTGACGGTAACCATGTCATACAGTGAAGAAAAAGATTTACGTGTTGAACCAGACAGCAGTTATAACATCTCCGGTTATGATTTTCGTTTTTTCGGTACGCGAAAAGTTGAAGGGCCAAACTATACTGCTGACGAAGCAGTTATTGAAGTTTGGTTGGATGGCGAAAAAACCGGTGAGCTATTTCCGCAGAAACGTGTTTATACCGGTAAGAGTAATCCGATGACCGATGCGTCTATCGATAAAACTTTTACGCGAGATCTTTACGCAGCGTTAGGTGAAGAATTAGAAGGTGGGGCATGGAGTATGCGTGTGTATTACAAACCTTTAATCCGCTGGATATGGTTAGGCTGTATTATGATGACATTAGGTGGTGTGTTAGCTGTGAGTGATCGTAGATATCGTCAGACCGTTAAATCAAAAGTGAAACAAACTTTTTCTACGGCAGAAAATGTAGCATAAACAATTAATCTGAATTATCGATATGGAAAAAAAACCACCTTCCTTGTTTAAACGATTTCTACCACTAATTATTTTCGCGGTATTAGTGGGTTTTCTGGCTGTCGGTTTAACCTTAAATCCGCGTTTAGTGCCGTCGCCGTTGATTGGTAAACCGGCGCCTGAATTTGAATTGCCATTGTTAATCCGTGATGGGACTTTTTCAAATAAAGACTTATTGGGGCAAGTCACGTTGGTTAATGTCTGGGCTAGCTGGTGTTTTGCCTGCCAACAGGAACATGAAGTCGTTAAATATTTAAGCCGAAACGGTGTGCGTGTTATTGGTTTGAATTATAAAGATGAAGCCGCTGATGCAAAAAACTGGTTAGCGAAACTAGGTAACCCCTATCAGGCGATAGCAGCAGACCGTGATGGCCGTGTTGCGATTGACTGGGGCGTCTATGGTGCACCGGAAACATTTTTAATCGATAAAGCGGGAATAATTCGTCACAAAGTTATTGGGCCATTATCAGATGAAAAAAAATATAAAGCATTAATGGATATTTATGAGAAGCTCGAAAAATAGTGCCTATGTCTAAACTAATAATCTTATCATTCTTAATCGCCACTTCGACTGTGATGGCTGCGCCTATCGAAACATTTAAGTTTAAGTCTGCGGAGACTGAAAAAACGTTTCATAAGTTGAGTGAAGAGCTGCGTTGTCTGGTTTGTCAGAATCAAAATATTGCTGAATCGAATGCGGATTTAGCGAAAGATTTACGTCTTGAAATTTACACTATGTTAATTAATGGACAGTCTGAATCCGAAATCGTTGATTTTATGGTGCAACGCTATGGTGATTATGTTTTGTATCGTCCACCCTTTAAACCGATGACCTGGCTTTTATGGTTGGGTCCGCTCATCATTTTTTTACTGGGGCTGGTGTTCGCAGTAAAATATTTGAAGTCGCAGGATATGGAAGAACAAGATAAACACCTGAGTATGGAAGAAATTGAACGTATTAAAAATTTACATGCAGAGCGTGATTAATAGTCACATGTCCCGAATGAATAAAGAAATAGGCTACGGTGTGAGATGAATATTACGTTCTGGATTTTAATGATCTTAATGTTGCTGGTCGCGATAGGCGCACTGGTATTTCCGGTATTAAAAGTTCGTCAGTCATCTGCTGTTGCATATAAAGACAGTAATTTAAAAATCAATGATGAAAAAATAGCAGAACTTGATCTGGATTTAAAAGAAGGTCGTATCAATCAGCATTATTATAAGGCGGCTCGTGAAGAGCTTGATCGCGAATTGCTTATAGATATTCCTGTAGAAAGTAAAGATACAGCAGCTTTGCATTATACGGGTACAGCTAAGCGTCACCCTGCATTAGCATTGATGATTGCAATTTTTATTCCGATGCTGGCCCTGTTGCTTTATTTAGACATGGGCATGCATGCGGCAAGTGAAGATGATTTTGTTGCCGGCCAACCATCAGTAAATGAGCAGGCATCGATCGAAGAAATGACGCAAGCGCTGGAAGCAAAAATTGAAAAAGATGGTGGTACATTACAAGATTGGATAATGCTGGGTCGTGCGCACAAACATATGGGTAATCATTCGCAGGCTGCAAATGCGTTTGCTGTTGTGCTTGAGAAAGATAGCGATAATGCACAGGTGATGCTTGAGCAAGCCGAGATGTTAGCGTTGATGAATAATCGAAAATTTAATGCTGAATCCAGGGCTCTGATATCAAGAGCCTATGCATTACAACCAGATAATCCCAATACACTATGGTTTACCGGTGTTGCTGAATATCAGGCAAAAAATTATCGTACAGCAATTGATCGTTTGCGTCAGTTACTGCCTTTGGCTCGTGGTGACGAGGATGTTATAAAGTCAGTCATTGCGATTGTAGCGAAATCACGTGATGCATTAATCGAATCGGGCGAAGAAATGCCGGAACTTGCTGAGTTATTAGCTATCGAAGGCATGATGGCTGAGGATGTATCGAGCCGTGCGAATGTTGATGGTAATGAGCAACGCTCAGAAGTGTCGACTATTGCCACCCGATTGCAAGTTACTGTTAATGTAAGCGAGGCGGTAAAGCAAAAATTTAATGCAAATGATGTCGTCTTTGTTTATGCTAAGGCTAAACAGGGGCCACGCATGCCACTGGCAGCGCAGCGCCTCACCCTGGGTGCGTTACCCGCTACCATCATATTGGATGACAGTATGGCTATGGTCGAGGGCATGAATTTAAGTGCCTTTGAGCAATTGCAGGTGTCTGCGCGGCTGAGTCAATCAGGTTCGGCTATTGCACAGAGTGGTGATTATATCGGTCAGCAAAGTGTTGATCGTAGTAAAACGTCGGCAACTGATATTGCACTGACGATTCAAATTGAGAAGTTGGTTCCATAAAGTATCAATGTGCTCAGCAAGATAAAAAATTGGAGTTGGAGATAGTATGAAAAAATTATTAATAAGTATATTGTTGATTATTAGCCCGGTATTACTGCATGCGGCAGATTTTAAGGAAGGTAAGGATTATAAGGCGATAACGGCACAGACCACGGACAGTGGGGATAAGATCGAAGTGCTGGAATTTTTCTGGTATGGCTGTCCGCATTGTTACTCCTTTGAACCGCACATTATTGCCTGGAAAAAATCAAAACCAGCCAATGTTGTCTTTACCCGTGTTCCAGCCATCTTCCGCCCAGACTGGGAAGTACAGGCACGCGTCTATTATGCACTGGCTAACATGGGTGTAGTAGAAGATATACATGGAAAAATATTTACAGCTATACATAAAGATAAACAACGTTTAAATAAAAAAGAGTTACTGGTAGATTTTGTCGTACGTAATGGCGTTGATAAAGAAAAATTCCTTGCCGAGTACAGTTCATTTGCTGTTGATGGCATGGTAAGAAAAGCCAAAAAAATGTTAAAGCCTTATCAGATACAAGGTGTACCGACGGTTGCAGTCAATGGTAAGTATATAACCAGTGGCTCGATGGCTGGTTCATATGACAATCTAATCAAAATTCTTAATCATCTGATTGAGAAGGAATCAAAATAAGTGTTAAGGTAATCCAAATTGTGTGACCAGTTTAGTGGGATTGCTTTGCAAAGCGCTGTATTCTGACTAATATAAATTGCAACCCGAGTTAAACTCGGTTATGTTTGATGAAATCAATATTAAATAAAATAAATGTTTGGGAGGTAATAATATGAAGATGAATATAGGACTACTAGGTGCTAGTGCAGTAACCATGGCTTTAATGCTGTCTGCATGTGGTGGAGATAAAGTTAAGGCCGTAGTACCAGATTGTGTGTTTCCGGATGCACCATCTTCTGCGGCACCGGGCTGGGTGTGTGATGAGCCAGTTGAAGGTGTGGAAGTATCGGCTGTGGGTGTGGCGGAGAAGTCTGCTGCAGGATACAGTTTCATGAAAAATATGGCCGCAACCGATGCCCGTGTACAGCTTGCGCAATCAATGAAAGTACATGTGCAAAATATGGTTAAGCAATATGCGGAAACAACCGGTGCGGCGGATAGTGAAACTGTTGATAAAGTAAATACATCAGTGACCAAGCAAATTACAGATGAAACTTTAGTGGGTACAAAGATTTTCAAAACACGTACTAGCCCGAATGGAGCGCTGTATGTCTTGTTAGGCATGGATCCTTCTATTGCCGCTGCTGCGACAGAAAATGCACTTAAGACTAGTATGAATAATGACCGTGCTTTATGGCAACAATTTAAAGCCCAAAAAGGTCAGGATGAGTTGGCCTCATCGATTGCGAATATGAAGTAAAGTAGTTATTGCTTAATGTTTGTATAAGAAACCGGTCTCCGTAAAAACGGACACCGGTTTTTTTATGTCCAGGGATGGACGGTATTCCGCAAGGAGCCAGGGAAGGCGCTGCGGTTATGTCCAGGGATGGACGGTGATCATATCTCTATGAGTTTAAAGGTCAGTAGGTTTTGTAACAACAGAAGCCATTGAGGGCTAAAAATATGATTAATAAATTCCCACATTTTTTATTTTTGATTATTTTGTTTCTTTCCAATTCATCGTCGGCAAACGATGACTTCCAACGATGGATGCAACAGCAGTCAAATGGGGTTGAGGCACAAAAAAAAGAGTTTCAGGAATATAAAGATAAGCGTGATAAAGAATTTACCAGTTTTTTAAAATCTCAATGGAAGTCGGTTGATCTTGTAAAAGGCAATGTACGAGATGAAAAACCAAAACCAGATGTGATGCCGGTCGCAAGGCCTGAACCAATTAAAAGCCCCATTGCCTCGCCTGAATCTAAGCCTGTGCCTGTCGTGGTGACGATACCAAAACCTGTCATTGTTAAATCACCAGTAATCGTGCCAATGATTGTTGCGCCTGAAGGCAAGCCATTATCAATAAATTTTTACGGTAATTTGTTGCATTTTTACTATGACGCGAGCATGCGACAGAGTCTGACGTCAAACATCAATAAGGATGTGGTGAGTGATTATTGGTCTGCGCTGAGCAGAGCAAAATACGAAAATCTTTTAAAGCAGATAAAAGAACAGAAAAAAATATTACAGTTAAACGATTGGGCATTGGCTTCGTTAGTCAATAAGATTGCTGTAAAGATAAATAATAATCGAAGAAACGAAAGCGCATTATTAAGCTGGTTTATTCTGGCGAAGACCGGTTACAAGGCACGTATCGCGTATAACAATTCTGCTGTTTATCTGTTGGTGCCTTCAGAGCACGAACTGTTTGAAGTTTCTTATTTTACTTTTTCGGGTAAGCGATATTACGCAATCGATTTTGATGGCAATAAACAAAAATTGGGTCGGGTATTTACTTATGATGGCGAGTATCCAAACACGAGCAAAGCATTTGATATGCGCGTTACGTCGGTTGTTGCTTCCAGTGATCAATCTGAACGCCGGCATTTATCATTTAAGTTTGAGGGCAAGCAATATAATATCAATGTTACTTATGATCAAGGTCGTGTAAAGTTTTTTAGCACTTACCCTCAGTTGAGTTTAAATTTGTATTTTTCATCGGGTGTTTACAAAACAACAGCGACACCGCTGCAAAAACAATTAGCTTCACATATGCAGGGTATGTCCGAGCAGCAAGCGGTAAATTTCTTATTGCGATTTGTGCAGACTTCTTTGAAGTATGAAACAGATGATCAGCAATTTGGTGAGGAAAATTATTTATTCCCGGAAGAGACCTTGTTTTACCCCTATTCAGATTGTGAAGATCGTGCAGTGTTGTTCGCCTGGTTAGTAAGAAGTCTGTTAAATCTCGAGGTGGTAGGAATTGATTACCCCGGACATGTGGCCACAGCCGTCGCTTTTAGTGAAGATGTAAGCGGTGATAGTGTGACGTATCAGGGTAAGCGTTATGTCATCTCTGATCCCACCTACATCAATGCAAACAGTGGTATGACGATGCCAAACTTCAAACAATTTAAACCCAATGTTATCGCCTATTAATGTAGGTTTTTAAATTCCTCCCAATCTGCAAAAACATGTATTTCTCTACTCATGATGTCTGATCCTGACTCTTATGGCCTTTTAGTTTAATATCCTGAAGCTTTCGACCAAGCCCATCATCGCTCGCTACTTTCGAGAAATCTTTGTCTAATCCCAGAACTATGTGCCAGAAGGTATGGAACTAGTGGTGATTCAAATGAGCGAAAAAGCTGTGTTTAATTAGCTTTTCCTGGCTCTAAATGATGGATTTGATCAAAGATGGCGCGCTCGACTGGAATCGAACCAGCGACCTTTGGCTTCGGAGGCCAACACTCTATCCAGCTGAGCTACGAGCGCAAATTTTGAAATTATGAGTTAAAGCTTAAGTGCCCAATTTTAGCATGAGTATAGGTGTTGGAGGCCTGTACTCTATCCAGCTGAGCTACGGGCGCTGATAATTCGCACCGCCATCCCTGGCTTCTCGCGATATACCGTACACCCTGTACATAAAAGAGGGCTGATTCTAGCACGTCTGTCTCAAGGGCTTCGCTCTTCTCAAGTGGTTTATGTTTGTTCGCAATGATGCGCATTTTTGCATACAAGCACAATGAGATATTTATTTGAGAGGTGATGAAATGTTGAATTACTTTACATAAAATGTCGGAAATTCTCACATAGTGGTTACATGTTAACCGAATTAAGTATAATTTGACTGTTCTGGCGGTAATTGTGTAAAATAGAGTCTAAATCTGGTCGATATATTTTACACAATTGAAATAAATTATTGCTTCGCTCCTGCCTTATTTTGTAATTTACTTTATTTTACAAACGCTTATGATTTTTGGCATAAATAGTGCTTTTAGTTACGTGCTAAATGTAATAAATAGTTAAATGTGTGATGTAGGTCAGAGAATTAATATACCTGCACGATAAAATAGTTTTGCAGTAAGAAAATGGTTTTTAGCTTTTTATAAATGTTGAATATTTTGTATGTTCATAGTGAAAAAAGGTTGAATAATTGATTATTTAGGGAGGTTTTAAAGTGGAACAAAATACGAATAAAATTGAGAAACATGAGGACACCAAAAAGTTGTCTATGGTTGTTGTATTTTTATCATTGTTTGTTATCGCATTGTTTGGATTGGCGCCGTTAGCTTAATTTTTATGAGTTTGATGGTGACAAGAGATTTTATGGTAGAATTTGCTGCTTCTGGCAGTGGGGCAGACGTTCCCAAGGTACGTACTCATTATTTTGCTGGAATAAAGGTTGGATGTTTAAATAGCCTTAAGCGGATTTTGCAGTCGGATCTAAAGTGGAGTGTGCTGTCTCGGGCATTGACCAGGGTAAATGACCAATGCTTGATGTATACAAATCAGTTTATAATCTTGAAGGTGCGCCGTTTCGCCTAAGTCCTGATCACAGGTTTTCTTTCGGGCATCGTACCTATGATGATGCCAAGTCTTATTTAAAATACGCTATTAATGAGGGTGAAGGCATCGTTGCCATTACTGGTTCGCCGGGCACCGGCAAAACCACGTTAATTGCATCATTACTTTCTGAGTTGGATGAATCACAAGTTCAGGTTGGCGTTGTAACTAACGTGCAGCTAGGTGCCGGTGGTCTGCTGGAGATGGTGGCGGATGCTTTTTCTCTGCAGAGAGACCAGGCCGGCAATCTCAATGCGATGCATGAATTCATGCGTTATCTGAAACAGCAAAAGGCAGAAGGTCGACGCGTTATTCTAATTGTTGATGAGGCACAGGGGCTGTCGACGGAAGCACTGGAAGAATTACGTTTACTCTCAAACTTGCAGAATAACACTCAGCTTCTATTACAGATATTTCTTGTCGGTCAGGAGTCTCTGATGGATATAATCCGCTCACCCGGCATGGAGCAGTTTCATCAGCGCCTTATTGCTGCTGCGCAACTGAAACCGTTGGACTTCGAGCAAACCGTCGATTACATCGTTCATCGCCTAAACTGTGTGGGTTGGAAGAATCATCCGTCATTCACTGACGAGGTTTGTAGTTTAATTCATAAATTCAGTGCGGGCGTGCCCAGGCGGATTAACCTTATCTGTCATCGTTTGTTTCTGCATGCTGGCCTGGAGAAAAAAGGAAGCCTTGTCGGCGGTGATGCCCTTGTTGTTATCGTGGAGCTGCATCGTGAAGGTCTGTTAACGCCTGTCGCTCGCCGCTCTCTGGGTGACTATGTCGGCGGCGTAAAAGATATGGCTGCCGGTTAATTAAACTTATTTCGGCCGTGTTTCTGGGATCGTAAAGCTATGATTACAGGGCGTAATATATTCAATACCGTTATCATCGTATTTGTTCTGGCGCTGATGTTTTTGCCATTGACGACAGCAAGTCTGTGGATACGCGAAGCGTTAAATAGTGGCCATACTGTTTTCTTCTTTTTCCTGTCATTTTATGCCTATCGTAGTTTAAGAAATCAAACCAACATTTCGAAACCACACTTGATTATAATGATTGTGATTTTCGTTGGCGTCTTACTCGGCGTTCTGATCGAGGTCGTGCAGGTGTCTTTACAAAGAGAAGCGAGTGTTGTTGATTTATATCGTGATGTGATGGGTATCTTTGCCGGGCTTTGTCTGGTCGCATCGAATGTGGCAAAAAAGGCGGGCGCGCCTGTCTACAGGTTTTTCTTTTTAGCGGTGACGGTTGTGTTGTTGCTGATCGCATTAGCGCCTTTAATGCAATTGAGCAGGCACTATATTCAACGAAATAGTGCTTTCCCTGTGGTCGTCGATCTGGGTGCGAGCTGGGCAGGCAGTTTTATCGAATATAATCAGGCTGAACTATTATATGGCGATGAGCAGAACAAAAAAGATACGCTGTATCAAGTGCGATTTGGACCGGGTTTATTTCCAGGCATATCCATAAGAGAGCCAGTTGCAGACTGGTCATCCTATCGTCAATTAAACCTAAGCGTGACTTCCAACATGGAAGAGGCTGTTGTATTAGTTTTACGTGTTCACGATAAGCAGCATAATCAGGACTATTCTGACCGATTTAATCAGGCTCTCGTTGTCCATCCGGGGATAAATGACTACACTCTTACACTCGACAGCATTCGTGAAGGGCCCGTAGCGAGAAAGCTGGATTTAAGTGAAATAGCAGGCATTGTTCTGTTTTTATCTCGGCAAAGTGTGACGGCACAGCTTTTTATAGGTGATTTATATCTGGAATGATGCCACGTTAATAGCATTACACTGGTTAAATTGGGTATAAGTGCTAAAATTAGCATTAACTTCTATACATAAATATGAGCCGGCAAATCACTGTAGCGGCATTTTATTCCAGGGATATGTTTGGTTGCTATTATGGGCACCGTTAAATTTTTTCGTCACTCAACAAAATTATCCAGGTATTACATACCGACTGAATTCGTTGTGCTGGCAACGATTGAGTTTGTTGTTTTAATTGCTTCGCTTTATTTCGCATTTGTTATCCGTTTTTGGGGTGGTGAGTGGCAGTTTGATATCGATAACTTTTTGCCCAAGGCTTTAGTTTATGCCATCGTGCTGCAACTGAGTTTAGTTGCCTTTGGGCTTTATCAGCGGCAGACCGGCCGGTTTATCAATATGCTGGTTTTGCGAATTGCCAGTGGGTTATTGTTAGGCCTTATTCCGCTAGGTGTTAGCTTCTACTTTGTTCCGCAATTTTTTCTTGGGCGAGGCGCGCTCTTTCTGGCTGTTGGCTTAAGTTTTTTACTTATATCTGTTGTCAGGCTTTTCTTTAGTCGTGTCGTCAAAGAGCGCACTATGTGGACCCGTGTTTTGGTGTTGGGGTCGGGTAATCGGGCCAGCTTGATTCGTGATGCAGTGAGTAGTGGTGAGTTAAAAGGTTTGAATATCGTTGCCTTTGTTACTATGGAGGGCGATCGGATTACGACAAATGGCAGTACAATTACACTGGATGAGCCATTGATCCACTATGTTGAAGAGCAGGATATTGATGAAGTGGTCATTGCTGTTGACGACAGGCGATCCCAGAACTTTCCAACCAAAGAATTAATCGATTGTAAGATGAGTGGTGTCAATATTCTGGATATGGTGACCTTTTTTGAGAGGCGTGCCGGAAAAATTAGATTGGATATGCTGAACCCCAGTTGGCTATATCTGGCAGAAGGTTTTGAAGTGGGGACGGTGCGCAAAATTGGAAAACGTACATTAGATATTCTGGTTGTGTTGATGCTTTTCCCCGTTGCAGTACCTTTCGCCATACTCGTCAGTTTTGCCATCTTCCTGGAAAGCGGTGGTCGAGGTTCCATCATATATAGCCAGACACGGATAAAGCAAGACGGCATTCCTTTTAAGATATATAAGTTTCGTAGTATGGTGACGGATGCAGAAAAAGATGGTGTTGCGCGCTGGGCAGAAAAAAATGATTCGCGTATTACCCGGGTCGGTGCTTTTATCCGCAAGGGTCGGTTAGATGAATTGCCACAATTATTCAATGTTTTAAAAGGCGATATGAGTTTTGTCGGGCCACGTCCGGAGCGGCCTGAGTTTATCAAAAACCTGGCAAAAACCATTCCCTACTATGAAGAACGTCACCGGGTAAAACCGGGCCTGACCGGCTGGGCGCAAATTTGTTACTCCTATGGTGATACTGAAAAAGACAGTGTCGAGAAGTTACAATACGATTTATTTTACGTAAAAAATTACAGCGTTTTACTTGATTTACTTATCCTGCTTCAAACAGCAGAAGTTGTAATGCTGGGTAAAGGGGCGCAATGAGTAGCCTTCCAAGGGCGGTGGAGTTCACCAAGGTGATTTCTTGTTAATTTTTAAGCCTGATTATCGCTACACCCCCATTTGGTTTGGGATATACTTGATAATCGGTCAAAATTTAATGCGACTGAATAGTGTGGCCTGTTCAGGGCGCGATGGATAGAAGAAAGGGAGGTTGTTATGTCTTTATTAAGTGTAATCAGTTTGGGGCGGCTAAGATGTTTGTCTGTACTAATATTAATACTGCCGTTATTCGCCTGTAGCGGAGGTGGGGGCGGGGGCGGAAGCTCCTTAAACTTGCCGAGTTGGAAAGCGCCAACAGAGAGAGAAGATGGTACTGCATTATCTCCAGCAGAAATTGGAGGCTACCGGGTTTACTATGGTACGGTTCAAGGTATCTATCCCAATCAACTAACGGTTTTAGGTGAGAAGGTAGTGAAAGGGGATATTGATAATATCTCATCAGGTAAGTATTTCGCCGTGGTGACAACTGTGGATTTTGAGGGTAGGGAAAGTAACTTTTCTGAAATGGTGTCAGTTACTTTTTAATAATTTTAAGGCATTAGCTGCTAGTGCGAGTGGTCACCCAATATAAAAAATTTAATGCATCGAAGTCCGCTACCATAGCGGATTTTTTATGTACAGGATGTACGGTATGCCACAAGGAGCCAGGGATGGCAGTGTGAATGTGCGTATATAAAAGTTAACGGAAGGAATGTCTGGGGTATCGTTGTAGATGAATCTTGGTTTGTACAGTTATCTTGCCGCTGGTTTTGCGTATAGCTTTTTTGCCGTGTTGCTGCTTTTCAGCTGGCGCGAAAGTTTGCAGGGGAAATTATTATTTTTCTGTGTTTTTGCCAGTGCGTGCTGGGGGTTCACTGCAGCGCAAATTGCACTACACGATGAATCTTACCTTGTTTTATATCAATCGCTGGAAGTTCTGCGTTACATCGTTTGGTACATGTTTTTATTTAAATTATTTGATGCGGCGATCTCAGGGGGTAATGCCTCAGAGAGTGGGCATCAAAAGAAAAGTTATCAAAATTTTATTCGATGGGCGAAACCATTAAGTATCGGCTTTGCCACTGTACTGTTATTGAGTGAAATATTTGTAGATGTTCTGTCGGTCTCAGGCCAGTTTGTGTTTGGTATTGCTGGCAATGTGGTGTTGTCGCTTATTGGTTTAACGTTGCTTGAGCAGTTGTTTCGAAATACATCTGCTCGTCATCGTTGGGCAACAAAATATCTGTTTTTAGGTGCCGGTGGTATTTTTGTTTTTGATTTTTATTTGTACACCGACGCTCTCTTGTTTAGAAATATTGATCAGGATTTGTGGTCTGCCCGCGGTGTAGTCCATATGCTTTCTGTTCCTTTGTTAGCGGTATCCTCTGCACGAAATAAAAACTGGTCGTTAAATATTTTCGTATCCAGAGATATTATATTAAATACCACAGTAATTTTGGGCGGTGGTTTTTATCTGCTTGCAATGGCGGGTGCAGGCTATTATTTAAGAATATTTGGTGGAGATTGGGGCAAGGTTGCGCAGATCATGTTCTTGACGCTGGCGATAATATTTATGTTTGTTATATTGTCGTCTTCACAGTTGAGGGCGAAAGCAAGAGTTTTTTTAAGTAAGCATTTTTACAAAAATAAATATGACTATCGGATCGAATGGCTAAGGCTGACAGAAGATCTGAACAATAAAAGTCATAATGAAGATCATTTTCGAACGGCCATTGAAGCCATGGCAAATATCGTCGAAGCGCGCGCCGGTTCACTATGGTTGCGTGATGATAAGGGCGATTATAAAAATTCGGGTGTTTGGCAGAGCGTTCGTCTGGATGACGGGCTTACGGAAAACGATTCACTGATAAAATTTTTAATAAAGACGGGGTTCGTTGTAAACCTGAAAGATTATTCAGCAGGTGCAAAAGAATATAAAAAATTATCGTTGCCAGAGTGGATGCTGGATGATGATTTAATATGGTTGATTGTGCCCCTACATGGTGTCGATGGTTTGTTAGGCTTTGTGGTTTTATCCAGCCCTCTAGTAGAACGTTCAATCAACTGGGAAGATCGTGATTTACTCAAGACAGCAGCGAAACAGGTGACCAGTTATCTGACGGTATTAATGACTTCATCACAACTTGCAGAAGCGAAACAATTTGAAGTGTTCAGTCGCTTGTCGGCGTACATGGTGCACGATTTAAAAAATATAGCAGCTGAGCTTGAACTTATAGCTATCAATGCAAAAAAACATACCAGTAACCCGGAGTTTGTTAAAGATGCTTTTGGTACGGTTGAGAATGCTGCCGATGATATTAAACGCCTGTTAATGCAATTACGTAATCGCCGCGCTGAAAAAGAGAAAAAAGTTTTAGTCGACTTAATCGAACTGGTAACTGAAGTGGTGAAGTCAAAGCAACATATACTGCCTGCGCCACAATTAAGAGTAGAGTCTGGAGCGGCATTAGTGCCATTAGAAAAAGGCAGATTGATGAATGTGCTTGCTCACCTGATTGAAAATGCGCAACAAGCTACATCGCCGCGAGGTGAAATTATACTGACATTGTCAAAAGTAAAAGATATGCGAGTCATCGAAATAAAAGACAGTGGTCAGGGCATGGATAACGAGTTTATTCGTAATCGATTATTCAAGCCTTTTGATACGACTAAAGGCAATGCAGGTATGGGTATCGGGATGTATGAAAGCCGTGAATTTATCCGTCAGTTAGGTGGCGATATCTATGTGAAAAGTAAACCGGAAAAAGGGACTATAATTACTTTGCATATTCCATTTGACTTGTCCGGTGATGACATAGATGACGTGCCATCATGAATGCAAGTTAAAAATCGTTGAAATTAAGGAACTTAAAATAAAATTATGGCAGGTAATACATTAAAGCCACTGCTGGTTGTTGAAGACAATCCAGGATTACAGAAGCAACTGAAATGGTCTTTTGATGGCTATAAAGTTTATCTCGCAGGTGATCGTGAGTCTGCGATTACATTACTAAAGGCGCATCAAATGGCAGTAGTTACAATGGATCTGGGTCTACCACCAGAACCAGCAAACGCCAGCGAAGGCCTGGCAGCTTTAAAGGAAATATTAAATATTGCGCCCCACACAAAAGTGATTGTGGTGACTGGAAATGATGATCGAAAAAATGCACTCGAAGCCATTTCATTGGGTGCATATGATTTTTATCAAAAACCGATCGAACCGGATGTTTTAGGGTTGATTGTTGATCGTGCTTATCAGCTACATGAAATCGAAGAAGAAAATAGACGGTTAGTCGCTGATGGCAGTGACTCACCATTGGAAGGGATTATCGGTGCCAGCCAATCCATATTGCATGCGTGCAGGCTGGTGGAAAAAGTGGGGCCGACAAGTGCAACAACGCTGGTATTAGGTGAAAGTGGTACCGGGAAAGAATTGTTTGCGCGTGCGCTGCATCGCTTAAGTCCGCGTAAAAACAAACCGTTTGTTGCTTTGAATTGTGCCGCTATTCCGGAAAGTCTGCTTGAAAGTGAGTTATTCGGTTACGAAAAAGGGGCTTTTACCGGGGCAGTAAAACAAACTAAAGGCAAAATTGAAACGGCCATAGGTGGCACATTTTTTCTGGATGAGATTGGTGACATGCCGATGCCATTGCAGGCGAAGATGTTGCGATTTTTGCAGGAGCGCGTCATCGAACGATTGGGCGGTCGTGGCACCATTGAAGTTGACGTCCGGATTGTATGTGCCACGCATCGAAATTTAGACGAGCTCATCGAACAAGGTGGTTTTCGACAAGATTTGTTTTTTCGTATCAGTGAAATTGTTATTGAAATTCCTGCACTACGTGATCGTGATACTGATACAGCTTTGTTGGCACAAGTATTTCTGGATAAATTTAGTGAGAAGAACGGTCGTAGTTTTCGTGGATTTGCCGATTCGGCAAGAGCAGAGCTCGATGCCTACGATTGGCCAGGTAATGTGCGAGAGTTAGAAAATCGAATTAAACGTGCGGTCGTGCTTGCCGATGGTAATCAGATACTGGCAACCGATCTTGGCTTTTCAGAAGACAGCAACCATATGCAGCAATTAAATTTGCGTGATGCCAGAGAGCAGGCTGAACGCGGTGTTATCCAACGAGCATTATCCATCTGTAATAATAATGTTACCCATGCCGCTGAGGCACTTGGGATTAGTCGTCCTTCACTTTATAGTTTGATCAAAAAACTTGATATGCCCGAACCCGGGAAGTGATTGGCGTGAGCAGTAAAAATTCTGAGTTTCATCGTTCGCAGATGCCAGATTCATGGCGTTTGGCCGGCGCGTCGATTGCGTTATTATTGCTACTGACCGGTTTTCTATATCAACAGACAATAGTGTTTTTATTAGGGATCTGGAATCAACTGGAAACCGGCAACTATACGCATGGCTACCTTGTATTGTTGATCAGCGTTTATCTGATCAACAATAAACGTGAGCAATTGAAGGCGCTTCCTCCCTGTCCGTCATACAGTGGACTGTTTTCCCTTATTACTGCCTGCATGTTATGGCTAATCGCAGCGCTTGTCGATATCGAAATGCTGCAGACCATTGCGTTGTTGTTAATATTATTATCACTGGTCTGGTCTGTGTTAGGTCGCAAGGTAGCTGGGATATTACTGTTTCCCATTCTGTACATTGGTTTTGCCATTCCTGTCTGGTTTCCGTTATCACCGGTATTGCAGGAAGTGACGGCAGATGTTGTATTTTGGCTGATTCGCATTATTGAAGTGCCTGCATACCGGCTCGAAAATATGATTGTTTTGCCCGGTGGGCGTTTGTCGGTTGAAGAAGCTTGTGGTGGCTTAAACTACTTGCTCGCTGCTTTAACGCTAGGCACCCTGTATGGTTATCTTAACTATACAAAATTATCCGTTAGATTGTTTATCGTGCTGGTGTCTGCTGGTGCGGCGGTTTTAGTTAATATTCTTCGTGTATTCATCGTGGTCTATCTTGGCTATGAAACGGACATGCAGCATCCCTATGTAGAGGATCACTTGTCACTTGGCTGGTATTTGTTTGCCGGCCTGGTTTTGCTGTTATTGATTATTGATATTTTTTGGCACTGGTTACATAAATCGAATTCGCAAGTGGTACAAAATATCGATGAGAAGGCACCGCTGCCATGTAAGAAAGGTAAAACACAGTTTTTAATATTTGTCTTTTCGGCAGCGTTCATGCTGGTCTTAGCGCCGGCCACCGTTAGCTGGCTGGGTAAACAGCAGGCTGTAGAAAGCTCTGTTTTTAAACCTGCCGCGTTTGTCAGTATCGGACAATGGTCTGCCGTTGCCAGTGATGATGACTGGGTGCCAAAGTATGGTGGTGCGATTACCAGAAAAATGCGCTTTATCGATGAGAATAATCGACAAATGCACTTGTTTCTGGGGGTGTACCATAGGCAGACGCAGGGTCAGGAGCTAATAAATGATTTAAATGCCATTAGTGATGGTAAAATCTGGCACAGTAAGTACCAGCGAGCAAAAATTCAAAACGTCGGTGGACGACAAGTTTTTGAGCAGCTAATCGCCAATAATGAAGGTGTTCAGCGACTGGTCTGGTATTGGTATCATGTGGCTGAGCGCGATACCATCAATAAGTATTACGCGAAAATACTACAGGTGGTAGGGCTGGTGACAGGCGTGCCGCAGGCTTCGGTGGTTGCGATTGCGACCCATTTGGACGCGGCGGATCCCGAAAAAACGCGTGAAAAGCTGGATAAGTTTGTTAGCGAGCTGACGCCACAGGTAAATCGCTGGATTGATGATAATTAACGAGGGCGGTTCTGGTGCCAATGGACGATTTAATATGTTCAGATTCAAATGGCATTTACTTATGTCGCTCACTGTCATTCCGGCGTGTTTTTAGCCGGTATCCATGCTTTAGATTGGTATAAAATGATTATATTATGCTCCCTACTAGATGGATACCGGCTAAAAGCGTGCCGGTATGACGAACGTGATAATAAAATTTTTCTCAAGAGTTAAGTGCCATTCTGTTCAGGCCCCAAATTAGCACGATAAATGTGACCCACTTGGCAATTAGCCATAATGTTTTGAAATAAATAGATTTATTCGGGTTCAACTCATCTAAAATGTCTGTTTAAGCTGAATTCTGCCGCTCCCGGGTCTAAGCTTTGTTATGGTCTATAGTAGTGGTCAATTTAACTATTTTTATGCGCTTTTAGTATTAGAAGTTCCTCAGCGTTTTGTTGTCAAAATTGGATGGTGTTAGTGTTTATTAAGTATGTGGAAAGCGGAGTAAGTTGGGAATGAGGGATCAGTTTATATTCATCTATAGTTATCTCCATGGTATATGGCGATACAGATGGTCGGCACTGCTGATTTCAGGTGTTATTGCGTTTATCGGCTGGATGGGTGTGTATACCTTACCCAATCAGTATACAGCGCAAGCGGTAATGCATGTTGATACAGCATCGGTGATGAAACCACTGCTGCAAGGGTTAGCAGTTGAGTCTAACGTGAATGCTGGGCTCGGTATCGTATCGCGCGTCATATTAAGCCGGAAAAATCTGGAAGAAATTATTCGTCAGACCGATCTGGCTCTACAGGCAAACTCTGCGGGTGAGATGGATCGTATCGTGTCGGCAATGCAAAAATCCATCATTTTGAAAACCAGCGGTGGTCAGAAAAATAATAACAATATTTACGAGCTGAGTTACACCGGCGATTCGCCAGAAATTGTTTATCAAATCGTTTCAAAATTACTTAACACACTGATCGAAAGCACATTGGATTCCGCACGTACAGATACCGCCGCCGCGCAGCAGTTTCTCGATCGTCAAATTGCAGATTATGAACGTCGATTAACCCAGTCTGAGCAGAAGCTGGCTGGTTTTAAGCGAGCTAATGTCGGATTTATGCCTGATGAAAAAGGCAGTTATTACAATCGACTTCAGGCAGAACAAAAACAGCTTGCTAGTGTGGCCTCCTCCTTAAGATTGGCGAAACGCAGATACTCGGAAATGGTCAAACAACTGGAAGGTGAATCGCCTTTACTTGGTAGCAGCAGTTCTGGTGGATCAAAAATTCTGAAGTTGCGTAAGTATCGAGAGGAGCTGGAGCAATTACTGACGCAGTATAAAGAGCAACATCCCGATGTTATTGCACTTAGAGCCATCATCGCCGATATTGTCGCAGATGACGGTACTGCAGACGAATACATTGATCAGGGTTCGGGTGAGTCAATTGAGTTTAATCCGGTTTATCAACAGCTAAAAGCCGATATGCTCAAGGCTGGAATCGAAGTTGAAACATTAAAGATAACGCTGACGGAGCAGAAGGGTAATGTCGCTGCTCTCAAACAAGCAGTCGATGTCTTACCGGGTGTCGAGGCCAAGCTTGCTAAGTTGAATCGTGACTATGAGATTACCCGAGGCCGTTACCTCGATCTCGTTACGCGTCGTGAATCAGCGCGACTGGCACAGGAAGTAGGGCAAAGTGGTAGCAATATCAATTTCAGAATTATTGATTCTCCACGTGTACCCACTAGACCGTCTGGTCCTCAGCGCGTACTTTTATTAACGGCTGTATTTATTGTTGCAATTGGCTTGGGATTGGCATGGGGCTTTGTCCGGTATTTTCTCGCACCTACTTTTGTCGATTCAAGTCAGCTCGGTGAAAAAATTGACCTTCCCGTTCTTGGTTCTGTTGGATTATTTATGTCTACAGAGCATCAGACACAACGTAGGTTACAATTGTCTTATTTCTTAATATTTTTTTTCGTATTGGTAATCTCGTATGGTGGTTTCGTAGTATTTAATGAGTCGGGTAGCGAGCTGGTTAGTTCGCTAATTGCGCTACGAGGTGTTGGCATATGAATAAGGGAAATAAAAAAGATACACCCACTACTATTGCGCAACTGGTTGAATCAAGCAACCAGTCTGGGGGTGAAGCCACATATCAAAATATGAAGAGTGGTGTGAGAAATATCGGTGCTGGTGGATTTGATAAGGGCAGTAATCGCGTCAATATACTGGATCGCCTGATAGAGAAAAACATGCTGGTTGCCGGCAGTAATCTGGGTCGAAATATTCAGGATGACTACCGCCGAGTAAAGCGACCGCTGGTTTCTAATGCTTGCGGTAAAAATAAATTAATGGTCGAGCGTGGCAACCTCATTCTTGTCACCAGCTCTATTCCTGGTGAAGGTAAAACTTACTCATCAGTTAATCTTGCTTTATCAATCGCACAGGAAGTGGACAATACTGTTTTACTGGTAGATTGTGATGTAGCCAAGCAAGGTGTTAGCCGTCTATTGGGCGTTAATGGATCGAGAGGGCTGTCTGATGTGTTGGAAAGTGATAAGTTAACGTTGGCTGATGTTTTGATGCAAACTGATGTACAGAATCTTCGCCTTGTATCGGCCGGTAAGCACAATGAAAGTATGGCCGAGTTATTAGCGAGTCAGCGTATGTCTGCTCTGGTCGATGAGATCGCTAGTCGCTACACTGATCGCATTATTATTTTTGATGGCCCACCCTTATTGCCGACACCACAAACGCAGATTCTAGCTGGGCTGGTTGGACAAGTTGTGTTCGTCGTAGAGGCGGGTAAAACACCACAGTCCTTAGTCTCGGAGGCGCTCGCTTTGATTCCGGAAGAGCAGGCAACCGGTCTGTTATTAAATAAGAATGAAGGTATATCCGGGCGCGGTGGTTATTATTATGGCTACTACGGTGATGAAGATTAATCGCTGAACCATCAGCACTGGGCCAAAGGCATGCAAATTCAAAATGCGCTGACAGTTGATGTCGAAGATTATTTTCAGGTATCGGCTTTCGCCGAAAGTATAAAACCGCATGAGTGGGATAATCATCCTCTGCGCGTTGAAAAAAACACACACAAAGTTTTAGATTTGTTTGATGACTATCAGATTAAAGCCACGTTTTTTGTTCTCGGCTGGGTGGCCGAGAGAAGGCCGGATCTGGTGTTGGAGATAGCCAGGCGTGGACATGAAGTTGCCTGTCACGGATACAGTCATCAACTTATTTATAATCAGAGTAAAGATGTGTTTCGGCAGGAAACCATCCGCGCTAAAAAAATACTTGAAGATATCGTTCAACGTCCGGTGCGTGGATATCGAGCGGCAAGTTATTCTATAACTCGTCGTTCGTTGTGGGCTTTAGATATTCTTGCGGAAGCGGGTTTTGAATATGACTCAAGCATTTTTCCGGTGCGACACGATCGCTACGGTATTCCTGGTAGCCCGAAATTTCCTTACATACTAGATACACCTGCCGGACATAAGTTGGTTGAGTTTCCTATCTCAACAGCGAAGTTTATGGGTTATCACTTGCCGGTAGCCGGAGGCGGTTATTTTCGACTCTACCCATACTGGTTGAGCCGAGCAGGATTGCGTCAGATAAATCGCAAGAAAAAACCTTTTATTTTTTATCTACATCCCTGGGAAGTAGATCCGGATCAGCCTCGAATATCAGCAAGCAGATTATCGCGTTTTCGACATTACAATAATCTGGATAAATGTGAATCACGGTTGAGAAGCCTTGCGTCAGATTTTAAATTCACCACAGTTGAAAAGGTTCTGCAAAGTCAGGGGATATTGCCAGCTTGCTGAACACTGTCGACTATCCTAATAAACAGAATCTCATACTGAAATCACCTTATGCCAGTGTTTAATGTTTCGTCAGAACCACTGACACAAGTCATGTCGCTACAGGCTGACTGGCTGGAGCTGCAAGCGCGTTCGGATGCGCGATATTTTCAGAGTTGGGGGTGGATAAGTTGCTGGTTGGAAAAGGTTGCACTGGAGCAGAGTGTTACACTCATTCGGGTGCGTCGAGATGATGTTCTCGTTGGCTTAGGCTTGTTTGTTTCGGCAAGTTTATTGCGCCGGGCATTCATACGCGCCGATGTGATGTTCCTGAATGAATACCCGCTCGCTGATAATGATATGGTGATTGAATATAATGGCTTGTTAGCACAAGCTGGCTGCGAAGCGGACGTGTCACAGCATTGCTTGCAATATTTGTCACAACACTCCCCGTCTGTTGATGAATTTCATTTTGGTGCGCAGTCGCAGTTAGCCTATGATGGCATTGCTTTAAGTGATGTAATAAATCTACGCCATCGAATTGAAAAACAGTCGCAATCATGGCAGGTTGATCTAACAAAGTTAACATCCGGCCTGGATGCTTATCTGGAAACATTAAGTAAAAACAGTCGTGAACAGATTCGATATTCCCTTCGCCAGTACGAACAAAACTCATCCATTACTTTTCATGTTGCCGAGGATGTAGAGCAAGCGCTATCTTATTTCGATGCATTAAAAATTCACCATGTTAAACGCTGGCGAGAAAAAGGCGAGTCTCATGCGTTCGCCGGGAAATGGGAGTCATTTCATCGTTACATTATACGGCAGCGTTTTAGCGAAGGTGAAATACAGATAATAAAGCTAGCCAATGAAGAACAGGAGATTGCTTACCTGTTTAATTATGTATGGAACAAGCGCGTGTATGTATTGCAGATGGGCTTTAATTATTCTGATAATCATCGGCTAAAGCCCGGTTATCTGGCGCATGCGATGGCGGTGGCTCTTAATCGAGATAATGGAATGTTAATTTACGATTTTATGCATGGCTACTCGCGTTATAAAAGTTCGTTGAGTAACATGTCTGAAACATTAACCTGGAGTGTTTTTCAACGCCCCCGGTTCCGGTTTAAGTTTGAAAGAGTTATTACCCGGTTGGTGCGAATGTTAAGAAAAAATAGTGAATCGTATAGCGATTCTTAGTGGATAGTCAAAACGCTTAAAAAATAGTTCGCCGCAGAGACGCAGAGGGCACAGAGAAAAACCAGAATATGTTGGTGTGTGTGCCTACATAGAATTTAACAACGCTAAATTTTTTCTCTGTGCCCTCTGTGTCTCTGTGGTTAATAAATTTTTGACTTTGTTATCAACGTCCGAAACTGGTTGGCAGTAGACGTTTTGTTTAAAGCCAGTTTTGAGAAAATCTGATACGGTCTGTTTTGTTGAACGGTAATATTTATAAATTAAGATACACTCTGCAATAACGCTATTGCTTTCTCTTTACTTTCAAACGCCTTTTTTTCGTTAAGTAAATTTATTAATACTTGTTTACCCTGCTCCTTTTCTCCAGATTGGATTAGAGCTGTTGCATAGTGATAACGAATTTCCATGTTATTAGGTGCAACATATAACGCCTGTTTTATTAATCTTAATCCTTTGTCTACCTGACCTTGTTGAACGAGAATCCAGCCGTAGGTATCCTGTATGCCGGGATCTTCTGGCGATGAACGAAAAGCACGTTCTGCCATATCAATGGCTTTAGTGTCACCCTCAAGTGAGTAGAGCCACGCTAGATTATTAAGGGCAGCACTGTTTTTAGGCGTGTACTCCAAGGTGTTCTCATACGCTTTAATAGCGTTGTCATTTTGATTCATCGTCTGATAGAGAACAGCAAGGAAGAAATGTATAGACGCGTCTTCAGGGTGTGCATCGCGCCAGATATGCAAAAGTTTGATCGCCTTATCAAATGATGTTATTGGTTTTAGGGCGGCGTATTGTTTTTTTGCCAGTTCAGCCGTTTGTTTATGTTGCCATGCTTTATCAAACGCGATGGATGCCTCTTTATATTTTTTCTGCGCCATCCAGATGTCGCCTTCTTGCATATAGCCGATATAGTGTTCAGGTTGCAGGGTTTGTAATTGTTTGGCATAAGTCAGGCTCTTATTAAAATTGCCTGCTATAAGTTCCGCTTCCACCAATAGAATAGTGGCTAAGATATGCGTGTTTTCTTTAGCAAGAATCGCCTCAAGATGATTGCGAGCATTGTCTGCCATGCCAAGGCGCAAGAAGGTTTCGCCAATTAAGATATGGGCGTCGGTAGAGTCAGGCAGTTTGTTTATCAGTCGTTTTAATGGCGGCAATGCTTCGCTGTAACGTTTTTTTGCAAGCAGTATTTTTCCTTGTAAGGCGAGAACCTGTGTTTGTTCAGGTGATATTTTTAGTGCTTCTTGGATGTATATGTTCGCTTTTTTAATTTGCGAATTTTGTAAGTAGTAGCTGGCAAGTATAATGCGAGCGTTGGATTCGTTCGGAGCAGTTGAGCGAGCTTTTTCAAGCCAGGTTAACATATCGTTAGTGCGATCTTGCTTGGCGGCAATTTTGGATAGTGCCAGCATTGGCATGATGTCGCTCTGATTTGTGTCAACGAGACGCTTATAAAGTGTTATGGCTTTTTCGCTGTTACCTGCTTTGGTTTCGATGCTTGCCAGGCTGGCAATAGCAGTAGGATGATTGGGTTTAAGTTTTAATGCCCGGTTAAATAAAATACGCGCTTGTTTTTCATTACCATTATTGTTTTGTAATGTTGCATTTAAAGTAATAATGTCTGCATTGTCAGGATTTTCTTTTAGCATCGTCTGTGCGATATTAAGCGCTTTGTCGAGTTGTCCCGCATTCATGTAAGCGGCGATGGCAAGTTGGTTGGTTTCGTTTTTATTTTTACTCAGGCTCTGGAGTACTTTTAGTTCTTCGAGAGCGAGTTCGGTTTCATCTTGAGTGATATAGGCTTTCACCATCTGTTTACGCAGTGCAAGATTATTCGGGGTAATGTCTATCGCTTTTTTTAATACCTGAATTCCAATCTCGATATTTTCCTGATTAAATTCTATTTGACTGAGCAGGGCGAGCGCAGCTGGGTCATCAGGATTAAGCTCAAGATTTTTTTGCAATGTTCGTCTGGCTAGCTCGGGTTTACCCAGTATGATGTAAGTTTGAGTCAGTAATTGTCGCACGGCAACATCATCTGGTATGGCATCCAGGTAGTTGGTGAAATGCTGAGTGGATTGCACGAAATCTTGTAAAGTATATTTAACCTTTCCCATCAATTGTTGGGTTTGACGATGTTTTGGAGCGATAGTGAGAATTTCTCGAAGGTGATCTTCTGCACGGCGGTAATTTTTCTGACTGAATGCAAGTAGACCGACGAGGTAGTTGACCTCCGGATCATTACTGCTTCTTTGTAGAAGAGGCTTGAGTGTGGCATCAGCGGCATCATATTTATTTGCCATTAGTTGTATACGTGCAAGACCGACGCGTGCGCGGCGTCCATTGGCGCTGATTATTTTATCCGGATCGCGGTTCATTACTTCAATAAATTTATCGCCAGCCTGTACTAGTTGTTTGTCTTTTATTTTTTGTACCGCCTGCAATAAAAGGATTGCAGAATTGTCTGGGTAGAGTGAGCGCGCTTGTTTTAGTGTGTTGCTCACAACGCCATCACGCAAACTTGAAAGTTGAAACTTGGCCTTTATTATCAGCACATGTAATGCATCAGCTTTTAAGTTAATAGCGTTATCTAGTGTTGCGTTAGCCTGTGGTATGTTGTTCAGGCCAGCATCGGCTATAGCGCGAAATGCCAGGATGTTTGCACGGGTTTCGTTTGACCAGGCTTCGTTGTCGTTTATTTCTTCGAGTAGCTTGTCGAATTGTTTAGTAGTGGCTAATACTTGCGCTAATGCCAGGCGAGTTTCCTGCTGGTTCCAGCCTGCTTTTTCAGCTCGTCTCAGTTCTTTTTCTGCATTGCTGAAACTACCCATGTTGTAGCTGAGCATGCCAAATAGATAGCGTGCTTCTGCATTATTACGGTTTTGTTTGAGAGTATTACGTAGTTCTATCACCGCCGCTCTTGGGTCGCCATCGCTCAGATAGGTGCGAGCTTTTTCCAGCGTTTTTTGTTCGTTCATGCCGGTGTCACAGGCAGCGATTAATAGAGCGAGTCCGATGAGGCTGCAGGGCTTGATAATTTGATTGACGTTGAAGAGTTTAGACATGTGTTTTCGTGTAATAAAAAATTTGTAATCCCGAGGTACAAGTCTAGGGTAAATTCTTAACAATGTGTGGTCCCAGCCACTTTGTAACGAATATAGGAAGCTTTTTCCATATGTTAATGACGAGTGCGTATTTTGGGTTTTTTGGATTTAAGCTTGGCAGCTCGACACCCTCGGCTAACCAGTAGTGCCAATAAGATGGTTTAGCCTGGGCGCCCCATTGCTGTTTGAATTTGTAGGTGCCTGCGTTTTTGCTGGATCGACCAAAATCAAAGTACTGATAGTTTTTTTCGATAGCAAATTTAAGTATCTCCCAATACAGCAACATATTCATGCTTAGGTGATTGACGCTGCGTATGGTTGATGCCCAGGGTATTTCCAACGAGTCTTTGTTGCCGAGTAAGAATCCTGCCGATACCGGTTTATTTTTTAGATAGACGATTATAATGTCGCTTTGCTCAGGAAAACTTTTCAGTATATTTTCAAAAAAAGGCTTGCCGTAAACTGGTGTGCCTAAATCGCGCATGTTGCGGGCGAATACAGTATAAAAATCATCGAGTAGTTCGACGCCGCCAATTTGAATGCGAGGGCTTTCTCTTTGAGGGCGTTTAATCTGGGCGCGTAATTTGGAGCCAATTGTATTCCACAACTCTGATTCATTTGTGGGTAATTTAAGGATCATATTTACTTTATCTGTTCGCGCAGGTAGCCCCGTTCTGCTGACGTCATCACGGTATTCAATATGATCAACCGGTAGTGTAGCGCCAAGTTTATTGGCCGCATCGATTAATTGTTGTTCGATTTTCAGGCTGTCGCCAATAGCGCCGCCGTAATTGAAATAGGGCATTGAAATCAAAAAATCACCGAATAGCCTACTTTTTAATCGAACCAGTGGTAGTACTCCCACAATTTTGGCTTTATGGTTTTTAGCGCAGAGGGCATGGCTTCTGTGGCCAAAGCATTGATTGATGAGGCTTAGCCATTTTGTGTGATGGTAGATTGACGCAGAAGGATTATTCTCAACATACTGGTTCCATTCCGACTGCTCATTCGTGAGTGGTTCGATGGTAATAGTCTTGTTCGAAGAAGTCGCTGTCTTTTTATATCGAGTTTCGATAGTTAATTTGTCAGCGGCAGTGCTACCTGCTTCTGTTTTTGTGTCAGGGGAGAAAACTGAGTAAAGCGCCTGTTCGGCGTCTTTTAGCGATTGTTTTGTTTGGGACAACTGCCGCCCTTTTTCTTGCATGCTAATAATCAGTGAGTCAAAAGCGAGTTGTTTGCTCTTGGCTTCGCCAATTTCTCTGGAGATGATTTTTACTTCAAGTTGTTGCTGTTTATGTTGTTCGAGCAATAATTGGTAAGTTTTGTGCAAATTTTTGACTATACTGATTTTGCTTTCTACAGGGTTACTTTCGATCGTTTTTAGTAGCGCAACTGGATCGGTGAGTATGCTTTTACGATATTGTTTTGAATCTTTGTTCATTTAATAAGTGTATAGAAAGCCAGAAGAAACAGTTTAATTTATGGATTCAGTGATAAGGCAGTGGATAAGGGGCATTACAGTCAGTAATATAGCGTTTTCGAGCAAAATTGCACGGATAAGTTCGGACTTATTCAGAGGTTCCCTAGGAATGCGTTAATCTTAGGCTAGTATCAGAGTTTATGATACCAGGGTGCCTCTAATTTATTATAATTAATGAGAGGACACTAAATTCAGTGTCGCCCGCCAATAAAAATACATAACATGTGGATGTTTTCGGCATATCGCCAATAAGTAGTTTGTATGGATAAAGAAGCAACGATAAAAAAAGTCATCTCAGGGTTCGCCTGGGAAGGTTCAACGAAATTAATCATCCAGACGCTTACATGGGTGTCGACAATTCTTGTCGCGAGAATTTTATCGCCTGAAGATTATGGCGTTGTGGCGATATCTGGTGTGTTCACCGGTTTTTTGTTTATCGTGACAGACATGGGTTTTATGTCGTCATTAATCAATATGAAAGAGGTCGAGCAAGAAGATTACGATAGTGTGTTCTGGCTGAATGTCTTATTAAGCCTGGCGTTGTTTATACTTTTATTCTTAATGGCACCCGTATTGGCAGGGTTTTATCGTTCAGAAGTTTTGGTTGATATCATCCGTGTTTCTGCATTGGTCTTGCCACTGCGTAGTTTGAAAATTGTTCCGCTAGCCATTGCCATGAGAAGCATGAACTTTAAGTACCGTGCACTGGTTGAGATGTTGGGCCAGTTTGTGACAGCGGCGTCTTCCATTTATATGGCTTACAATGGTTATGGCGTATGGACACTGGTTTATGCCGTTATTATCGGTCAGGCCGTCGTTGCTGCCGCATACCTTCCGTTGATGAAAGGGATACCTGCTTTAATTTTGAATTTTGACAGAATAAAAAAAATTGTGCCCTATGGCATGTTTATAACCGGTTCAGACATATTGGGTTTTATTACAAAACGTTCGGATGTGATGATTATTGGATTATTTCTGCCTGAAAAAATTGTTGGTTATTATTCAATGGGTTTTCATTTAGCGACCATGCCACTGGATAAGATTGGTGCGCTATTTAATCGGGTAGCATTTCCTGCTATTTCTAGAGCTAAAGATCAAACGCCTTTTGCCAGAAGCCTTTTTACTAATATGCATAAATACTTATTGGTGATTGCCTATCCGGTGTTAATCGGTATGGCGATGTTAGCGGAAGAGCTGGTTGTATTATTATTGACTGATAAGTGGCTGCCCGTTGTGCCTGTTATTCAGGCGCTTTGTGTTCTAAACCTATTACGTGTTAGTGGCATGTTAATGCCATTTGTAGTTTCGGGGCTGGGTTATGCCGAGAAAACGTTCAACTACGCGCTGCTATCAAGTATCGTATTGCCAATTGCATTTGTAGTTGGAGTACAGTTTGGGCTTGAGGGTGTTTTAGTTGGCTGGTTTGTTGCGTATCCGATTTTTTATATATTCCTGTTACTTATATTGTTAGCAAAACTAGAAATGTCAGTGCGCGCTTTTCTGGAAACTTTCCGCAGTTCGGTTTCATGTACCATCATAATGGCTATAATTATATATATTAGTAAGCCTTATATTGATGCCGGAAATGAAATGTTAGATCTTGCGTTATTAGTAATGCTGGGCATGTCAGCCTATTTTGTTTCTTACTTCATATTATTTAAGTCCGAATTATTAAAACTGCGAAACAAAATAAAAGAAATTCGTAACGGTAAAGTTTCCAAAGAAGCTTGATATGAATAACGTTATGAGCTCAGCACGGATGCCCAATAATTCAAGAGGAAGTAATAAGGAGAAGAAGGGCAGAGATTATTTCTTTATCGCATTAATCGTCTATTTTATTTTTGAATATTTAAGACCGCAGGGAACGATACTGCCTTTTTTATCCATGTTGAAAGTTTCAATGTGGATGACATTAATTATTTTAGTGGCACATTTTAAGAGCGAACAAAAACTATTTCACGATAAGTTAGCGGTATTGGCAATATTATTTTTAGTCGAAATGGCCGTTAGTGTGATCTATGCAGTGAATACCTACTTTGTCTGGCGTGGCTTTAAAGGTATGGCGTTAATGCTAATTATTGCCCTTGCCATGCCTATCATCGTTAACAACCTGCAAAAGTTTAGAAAATTTCTGGATGTATGGATAATCATTCATATATTACTGGCGTTGTATATGATCTTGCACGGTGGGCGTGGCCCAAGTGGGTTTCTGTCTGATGAGAATGATGCTGCACTTGCGATGAATATGGCGGTGCCGATTGCAGCTATTCTGATTTTTCAGAAAGATAATACGAAAAAACAGAAAATATTTTATGCTTTAGCAACATTCCTGTTTATGGCAAGTGTTGTTGCTACCACTTCCAGAGGGGGCTTTCTTGGGTTGTCATCTATCATTTTCGCGTTTTGGTGGTTATCAAATAATAAATTCAGCATGTTGATGAAAGCGATGTTGGTTGCAGCGATATTAGCTTATCCGGTATATAAAATGCTGCCGGAAAAATATGTGGCAGAAGTGGAGTCGATTTCAGACACGAAAGATTCCACTAGAAATTCCAGATTAAAATACTGGAGTATCGGGTGGGATATGTTTCTTGATAACCCTATAATCGGCGTGGGCGCATTAAATTATCGTTGGAATGTGGTTCGATATCAGGTTATTCGTGATGATTTTGATGAAAATGCGCGTCTTTTGGGTGGCCGTGCTGCACACTCTTTGTACTTCACATTGTTTGCTGAACTGGGTCTGCTAGGAACATTTTTTTATTTTTATATCATTTATACGGTGATAAAAAAACTAAGGCGCATTATTCGTTTAGGTAATGAAAATGAGCGTTATCGTAATAGTGGTCTGATGGCGACGGGTCTATTAGTATCGATGGGTTCATTTCTGGTAACAGGAACATTTATTTCTGTGCTGTATTACCCACCATTTTGGTATCTTATTGGGTTTGTGATGGCGCTTGACGTTTCAGTTAAAAAAATGGAATCAGAAGCAGGTGATAGTGGTGTTGTCAGGAAACGCAGAAAAAATCAATTTATTAAAAACATATGACCTAGGCAAGACGCGTGGTTAGCAAGATTATTTTTTATAAATATTTAAATAGTTTATTTGAAAATCATCAAAATTAAAATTTTTCTTGAAGTGGTGAAGTGATTCAGAACCGAAATTTTTTCTAAGGTCTTTATCGCGTATTAGAGAAGATAAGTTTTTACTGAGTTGTTTTCGGTTTGAGGCGGGGATAGTGAAACCGTTCTTATTGTGAAGAACCAATTCGCGGTTACCGCCAACATCACTCACTACGCATGGTAGCCTGCAGGCAAGCGCCTCGATAATGCTGCGTGATAATCCTTCGGTGTTAGAAAATTGAACGTAGATATCTGACATGTTCAGAAGATCGCTGACATTCTCAATCTCACCAGTAAAAATAATATTTCCTGATAGGGCACCTTCAGCTAGTTTTAATAATGACTTATTCTCCGGCCCATCGCCAATTATTAGTAGACTTACTTGGTCGAGTAGTTGCTTATCGATAGCGCCAAGCGCATCTATTATCCAGTCTATGCGTTTTAATGGCACCAGCCGCCCGACAGTGGCAATGATAATGTTATTTTTGTTTATCGCATAACGTTTATAGATAGCCTGTTTGGTTTCTTCATCAGGCGCATTTCTAGCCATTGCGGCATTGTATATTGTTGTAATTTTATTGGCGTTAATAGCAAGGCGTTGTTGGTAAAAAATCGCCATATCTTTTGATACGCAAACTAATTGAGTGCCTAACTTATAACTTAATAATAATAATTTAATACGTGAGGGCTTTTCCTCAATCATGTAGATGTCATGTAGCGTGCCGATGTGGCGAGTTCCACTAAGTTTGGCTGCCAGAGCATTGCCTGTAATTGGGCCAAATAGATGGCTGTGCAATACTTCGATGTTATATTTATTTAGTGAGCGAGCAAAAGCTATCGAATATAAAGGTAAGGTATAAGTGTGTTTATAATGCTTATGAGACGGGATAGGCAGTGATTTTATTTTGTGTAAATTGCAGAGTTCGTTGATGTAGGCATTGTTGTGGTGGTATATAAATACATCGTGCCCTGCATTTTTCTGATAGATAGCAAGATCCATCAAGGTGACTTCCGCGCCGCCTTTGTTTTGTGTGTCGATGAAGTGTGCAATTCGAATCGTCATTACATTGTTAATTATTTGCTAATAGAGTTTTGTAAAGTTCGGCATGTGTCTGAATCATTTTCTCATTTGAAAATTTCTTACCGATTATCTGGTTACCCGCGCGGGCTATGTTTTTTCTTTTTTCTGGACTAGAAATCAGCGCGTCGATAGCACCGTAAATGGCATCGCTATTACCGGCTTCTACCAGCATGCCAGTGTCGCCATCTATAACGCAACTCGCAATATCGCCAACATTAGTAGCGATGGATGCAGTGCCGCAAGCCATGGCTTCAAGTAGCGACATCGGTAAGCCTTCTTTTAAAGAAGGTAATATATAAATATCCAGGCCGATGTGTATCTTATCGATATCATTTCGTTTGCCAAGCAATGTTACGTGTTTTGCCAGGTGTAATTGTTGTATCTGTTTTTCAATGTCACTTCGTTGTGGCCCTTCGCCGATAATGAGTAAGTGAAAATTGCTGTCTATTTTTAATCGTTTGCCTAGTGCTGTCAGTAAATAAGTATGCGCTTTTTCAGTGGTCAGGCTGGAGACGGTCGCCATAACAATAACATCGTTGGCGATGTTCAGCTCTTGTCTGATGGTAGACTTGTTTTCTGGTGAAAATCTGACGGTATCGATTCCATTGGCTATTAATGAAAGATTTTTATTTTGAAGATAAGGAATGGCTCGCATTTCATCAAGAATGGGTTGTGATACAGCGATGACTTTTTTGAAAAACATCATAAAGATGCTATCAGCGAAGGCATAAAGTTTTAATGTGAAATTGCTTTTTTTCCAAAGATGATTCGTTGCCACTTTTGTTGCATCTGTAAAAGTCAGTGATGCATAGATGTCTTCTCTGTAACCGTGGGTATGGACGATATCAATGTTTTCTTTTTTAATATAATTTTTTATGGCACGGATGCAAGTCAGGTCAATGGTTTTGTTTGTTTTAAATACGTGAACAGGAATGTTGCGCATTTTGGCCTGTTCAGCAATTTCAGGATAGGGGTCTCGCGTGTCATGCAAAACGCCGACGATAGATTGATAACCATGTTTTTCACTGAGGCTCGAAGATAACTCTAGCACAACATTTTCTGCGCCTAACAGAGCGCCTGAACATCGTAGGTGAAGTACTTTTATTATGCTCATGGCTAAGTTGGTTATTGGGCCGTATCTATTAATGAAACCACTGCTCTAAACTTTCCTGAACGGGTTTTAGGAATTGTATCGACATATTCAACGTGGTATTGAATGCAGTCGCCGATGCGAATTTTTAGTTCGTCGATTATGTTGTTCGTTAGCTTTTTGTCATAATTGTCGTCAGCGACAATTTTTAATGTGATGTTTGTCAGGTCGTTCTGGATGATTTGCGTTTCTTTTATTTCACTGCTCATCTTTTTAAATATCGGATCAAGTCGACCTATTCTTCTGCCATCACAGCCAATAATCATATCATCAGTTCTACCGACTAATGAAGCAACCACAGGAAAATGACGGCCACATTCACACGAGTCCGGTGATAAGGTTACAGAGTCGCCAAGCTCATAGCGAATCAGTGGCATGGCCGGATTAATCAGGCTGGTGCATATCAATCGTCCCGGGGTGCCGGTTGCAACAGGTGCGTCATCCTCATCCAAAATTTCGAATAAACCAAACTCTGGATTAAAATGATATTGCCCGTGTTCGCATTGTGAAATTAAGGTGACCATTTCTGCACTACCAAGGTGATCATATACTTTGCAATGAAAGGCTTGTTCCAGTGCGGCTCGCTGATAATCAAATAATGTTTCAGAAGAAGTAATAATGCATTTAGGGCGAATGGTATGGTTTAGTCCGGTCTGGTTAATATACTTCGCAATTTCATACAGTGCAGAAGGGTAGCTGTCGATATATACCGGGTCAAACTTTTCCAGCGCTCTAATGTATGAAGGAATTGTCTGCGACGAAATATGGTATGAAGAACAGAGCATGGCATTTGAGGCATGATTGTATCGCCAGTAGGGTGCCTTATTCTGTGTTGGCGAAATGAAAACACGGCCTGCAAACGTTGCGCATCTGTCACCGTGTTTAACGCCAGCCCAGCTCAGGCAACGATTAAAAAAGGCATAGTTCTGTTGCAAGGTATCTGTCGTAGTGGTGATAGATAAAGGTGTGCCCGACGTGCCACTAGTATTAATCGTTTCTGTTTTATGAGGTTGTTTTTGAGAGTTAACAAATGCATGCTGATTATTTCTTAGTATTTCTTTCGTCAGGACTGGAAATACCGATGTGTAATTATTTAAATTTATCTCACTCGGGCTCAGTGCTTTTTCTTTAAGGATCGATTGATAAAAGGGAACGTGAGGGAGCGATTCAGAAAGTACCTTCTGAAATCGTTTTTCCTGTAGCTCGCGTAATTTGTCTGAAGAGTAGTGTTGGCTTTCAATTAGTGAAGAACAGTAGTGGTGAAAGCGTTGTGTGTAACGTGCTTTTTTTAATCGGTAACCATAGGCGGTGATTAGCAAGTTCTGGATAAAGATCGGGCTGTGGTTATAAATTTTTTCTGCAAGTGACATAAGTTATATTTTTCAGGATGAATTCCTATCCACTAAATAGCAGCGTAGGGTTAATAATCCCATTTATCCAGCAGGTTTAGTTGCACCAGTTTTTCAGTTCGTTCAACCATAGGGCGAAATTCTTCTTTTAGTTGTTGATTGATATCCACTTCGATTGATGGCCGTTGTTCATCTTTGCTCATAGAGTGATTATATATTGCTCTTAGGGATTTTGAGATAAAACTATCTGAATTGTTGACTGCATTTTTTACCGGCGAAAGATAATTGTCTATTATCCATTTTAACTTTTTGAAGCGTATATCCTGGTAAACGTTATGCCTGGAAAAGTCAGGTGTGTGTTTGTCCAGCGAAAGGAAATCCAGTACCTCATCGTATAAACCGGCGGGGTCAGCTTGCATATCTTCTGTCAGTAATACTTTTATATTGTCGTGATCGAACAGGTCGTAGTAACGTTGTAACTGTTGGTCAAAGTTGACTAGCTCACGGTAGAAAATACGCTGTGGATACCAGACGCTATCGGGTATGTTTTTTAAATCACGCTTTCTGCTGGCTTCAAGAGAAAGCGCCTCGGGAAACGTTTTTGCCGGCTCCTCAGAGGTATAACTGATGTAGTGATACCATGAGTGCAGTAATTCAACAGGGCTACGCAGTATGGCGATAATCTTTGCATCTGGGTTATATTGGTGAATATTTTCCGCCGCATCGGTTGAGTATAAATAGGAGGTAGATGTCTCGCCTAAAATTTTATGATCGCCGGCATTTTCAAATAGTGCTTCGTACTCACTAATATCCGAATAATTAAATTTAATCATCTTGCCGTGTAATTGCTGGCATTGCGCTCGCAAGTCTTGGCTGAAAAAGTGGGGTTCCTTGTCGGTACTTAAATAGACCTGTGGATGGTCAGCAAGGTAGTGATAGAGGGAGGTGCTGCCGGTTTTCGGCGCGCCGATAATAAAGAGATTCGGTTTCATATAGGGCTAATTTGTGGCCAACTGCCTGTTCTTAATGTTATCAATGACTTGCGCTTGCTTCATGGCGTTATTTGTTACAAATCGACGTGATTGTCACGTTTTGCTTTGTATATTTAATTGGTAATTTCTAATTTTGTTATTATACTTGTTTATTCTTTATTGTGCGTACAGTCACAAAATGCTCACCAAATTCTATGGGTAGTGTGTGAAAGTAAATTGCGACCAATTTTATAGTTGATTTTTTATATAGATGATTGTTGGTAAGGCAATTTATTTAATTAATGGAGGTTCATCATGAATTTATTTTTCTCTCAAAATACAAAGAAGACAATTATGCTTAGCTGCTGTATTTTTACGGCTAGCAGCATTTTTATTAGTGGTAATCTACAGGCGGCAAGTTATTTTGTAGACAAGAACAATCCCGCTGCCAACGATTCGAATAATGGATCGGAGGGTTCTCCCTGGGCAACGCTGGTAAAAGCAGTAGAGACCGTTGTTGCAGGTGACGATGTCACCGTTAAAGCAGGAACCTATATTGACCCAAGAACCTCTCCTTTCAGTGATAAGGGCGGTTACATTCTGGATAATGATGGCGCTGAGAACAATCCAATTACATTTAGATCTGAGCCACCCTATACTGCAATCATTCAGGCAAAAGCCGCTGGCAGCAATCCTATCAACCGCGCCCCTGCCTGGTTTCTGATACGTAATGATTACGTCATTATCGATGGCTTTACAATTAAAGGTATGTTGCGAGTTAAAGAGTCTACCAGCGTTCAGTTAATCAATAATGAAATATTGGAAGGTGGGCAGCACGGTGGCGATACTAGTCTTTACTGGGGTATTAATCTGCAGGATGTGACCAACTCTCTGGTGCAAAATAACTATGTGCACAATCTTTTGGATAACGGTAATAACAATCATAATGCAGCAGGTATTATGCTTAATGCCGGTACTACCGATAATATTGTTGAAGGAAATACTGTCGATGTAAGAAGCAGCTCGGTCTACTCATCGTATGGCACCAAGGGCGGTAAGTCGAATGACAACATATGGCGTAATAATCTGGCTATAGGTAACAGTGCTGGATTTTATCTGACATCTGCTTCGAACAATCTTAGCCAGCCAACGGGTAATGTTTATCGTAATAATGTGATGATTCTTACCGGCCATGCTATGGAGGTTAATAACAACGTAGCGAGTGGTAACCAGGTGTTTAATAATTCGGCTTATGGTGTTTCCGCATTTTTTACGGCATCGAATGTGAGTGTGACGCAACAGGAGCTTTGGAACAATATTGTGGTATCAACATCAAAAGGCCTGGTTAATTGGGGTGGTTATAAGTTTGAAGGCACTCCTGTCTTAGAGTTTGATAGTTTGTTTAGTCTCGCAAATTGGAATAATGTTACGGGCGGCAATTATTATGCTTATCGTGAGGCAAGTGGGACGCTCACATATAGCGGTGTGACTTTATGGCAACTTGGAACTGACTTTGGTGCTAACAGTATTTCGATTGATCCCGGTTTTGTTAATCCTGGCGGCACACTGGCAAAAGATTATAAGCGAAATACTTACCCAGCAAATGGTCGTGGTGGTGAATTCGAAGATGTGATGGGTGCTTATGTGTCTGGTATCGAAAAAATTGGCTTTCTCCGTGCTGGAGTAGCACTACCAAAACCACCTGTACCAGAATAGTAACAGCTATCGAATTTGAACTGATATAGGTTAGGAAAGAGGTTGCATTTTGCAGAAGCAGAAAGAGAAGTCGAAGCTGTTTCTACTATCGCCTGGTCCAAATTTTAACCTTGAATTTTCTCTTCGAAATCGCTGTGAAAATTTATCAAAGAATTCTTGCGGGCTGGTTTTAACCAGTGGTCCAAAATACCAGAAGGTGAAATACGGAAATTTCACTGTCATCTGTATAAAAGATCCGCTAGAAAAATCCTTAATATCAAGCCTTGGTTTTTTGGTGGTCGGATTCTACCAGTTGCTTCAGGCGAAACTTACGGGTGATAAATTTAACCTCTTCGTAACTTACGACCCGTTGAAAACGGGACTTATTGGCGTTCTGCTTACCTCGCTGACCGGTACTAAAATGCTAGTGGAGATTAACGGTGATTACACACAGGATGTTATTTATTCCGAAATTAAAAATGTCCGTAAGCGAAAAATTAAAAAATGGTTAATGATTACCATCGAAAGGTTCGTCTTAAATCATGTAGACGCAATTAAGCTGTTACACGATAAACAGATTGATTTTTTTAAGCCGCTTAAACGCGATGTAAAAATTGGCCGCTTTCCCGATTTTGTTAATACCCACTCTTTTCGTAATCTGGGCGAGACAAAAGAAGTTTTATTCGTCGGTTTTCCCTTTATGGTTAAGGGCGTGGATATCTTGATCGAAGCATTTAAGAAAGTATCCGATAATCACGAAGGCTGGAAACTGAAAATTTTAGGGTGGTATCCAGATATGACTTTGTTGGATCGTTATATCGATAACCATCCAAATATTTATCATCACCCACCTGTTGATCGCTCTGAGGTTGCAGAGCATATGGGGAAGTGCGGTATTTTTGTGTTGCCTTCACGTACGGAAGCGATGGGCCGTGTATTGATCGAAGCGATGGCATCAGAGAAACCGAGAATCGGTGCGAACGTTGGCGGTATTCCTACCGTTATCGATAAGGATGTTGATGGCTTATTGTTTGAGTCAGAAAATATAAATGAACTTGCAAGTCTACTTGATAGTTTAATGGCGGATAAAAACCGTCGGCAAGAACTGGGTAAAAAAGCACGTGAACGTTATGAAGTTACGTTTACACCAGAAAAATATTTTGAACAGCTAAATAATTTTTATAAAGAAATTTTAGCAGAGTGATAGCGCGACCACGGGTGTTGAACGGAGAGAGGCTGGTGGTCTGAAAGTAATAAATTACCACAGAGACACAGAGGGCGCAGATGAAGACAATTTGATTGTTAGCTCTGAGCTCTCTGTGTCTCTGTGGTAAATAGCTTTATCTATTGGTGTTGCGAAGAAAATCTAACGCCTAACCAGTGGGAATAATAAAGAGCGTATGCGTTTTTGTAACCAATAGAAAAAAATCAGTGTCTTGATTTGTAATCGCCTAATTAACGTTGGTTTGCCTGCGGAAGTGATTTCGTACCCGTAGTGCTCACAATTATTTTTAGTAATGTATTCGACATCAAGAATGGTGTCGGCAGGCATTGACTGACGCCAGCGGCCTATCGATTCCGTTGAAATGCCCTGATTTTTTGCGCCTTCTTCTATCGGTTTGGGCTCGTCCGCTGATTGTGTTGTATATGAGGAGTTAGAACGCCTTAATACACCCATTCCATTTTTATTCAGTTCCTGTATATCCAGGTCCAAATCCAAAAATTTATTGAGATCATTAAGAACTGATTCTGTTTGAGTCGTCAGGTCTTCATACTTGACGGTTAAGTAGGGAATGCCTAATGATTCCAAGGTTTGGCGAGTGTGATTTATATGCCAGTTCCATGCCGCCGCAACTTTTATAATGCTGCCAAATAAGCCGCCAGACCAGCCGTACTTTAATACTGATTGAGTGACATCACGCGGGTCGCGCATCATCAGGATAAATCTAGCATCGGGCAGCGCTTTTCTAAGCTCTGGAATGTATAGCATGTGATATGGCGTCTTTTCTACCCATCGTGTCTTATTATTTTGCCTGGCAACCAACGCCATAAAATTTTTATAGTAGCTTTCATATTGGTCATCGTCCGACTGGGTATGGGCGATGATTTCTTCGATGGAGATGGAGGAGTTCTGAAACCATTCGCTTTTCTTTATCTCAGAAATAAAAGTTTCTTTATTTTTTTTGTTTTTTAATGAGCCGTAGCGACGATAGTAATGTGAGAAAAAATGTGTCTCAGAAAAATCGTATTCAGGAAATTTCCCTGAACTGATTAAAATATGTAAGAGCAATGTAGTGCCAGACCGCGGAAAGCCTATGACGACAACAGGTGAGTTGGGTTGGTTGTTTTCCACTTTTATTGCCCGATTAAAAATACATGAATGATAAATAAATGGTGTTGATGTCTAAATATTGTAGAGCAAATATTTCGCTTTTGTTAGTTTGCTGAGTCATCGTTGGTTGTGTTATTTAGGTGAACAAATGTGTCGGCTAATTTCTTTCCGATGCTATCATAAGAATAATTGTTTACCGCAACCTGTCGCCCATTTTCGGACAATTTTTTTCTAAGTAAAGGGTTATTAAATAACGATGTTATCTGTTGAACAAAGTCTTCAGCTGTTTCAGCTAGCATCACATTTTCATTATGCGTTAAATCGATGCCTTCTATCGCCATCGGATGGGCGACGATGGCGCAGCCCATCGCCAGTGCATCAAGTATTTTTAGTTTGGTGCCGCCGCCATCACGTATGGGGCAAACATAAATCATAGCATTTGAAATATAGGGTCTAACGTCATCGACAAATCCATGAACGATAAAATTTTTATCCTTTTCGTTCTTGCTGAGTAATTTTTTAGACGGATTTTTGCCGATTACATTCATGGTGACGTCAGGGACGGATTTTTTTAACAGCGGCCATATCTCATCCGTTAGAAAATGCATGGCATCAAGATTAGGATACCAGGATAAACCACCGGCAAAGACCATGCTGTTGGCCGTTGCTTTATGGTTGCCAGGAACAAAATAATTAATATCGACGCCATTAGGAATAACGATTTCTTTTGATGAGGGGCATATTTTTAGCAGGCGTTCTGAATCCAGCTGTGAGCAAGTCAGATTGATATCAAATTGATCACAATGTTGTTTTTCGTAGACCTGTAGTTTTTTTGCTTCTTGCCAAAAATAAAATTGTTTAATTATATTTTTTTCTTTTTCTTTGCGTGTAAATAGCATGTCGGATTCAATATTGTGATGATCAAGTGTTGTTGCCGAATTCGATATTAATTGTTTGTAGGGCACAAGGCTGATGGTGTCAAAGTGCACGGCATCAAATTGATATTTTTCAGCCCACTGTGTGACTACTGCCGCCATTTCTTTTGATTTAAGCCAGTTGATAGTGTAACCATCGGCGCTTAATAAACCTTTTGTAAGTAGACGGTATTTTCCTAGCGGGCGATTATCATACGGTAATGGTAAAAATTTTATATCTTTGCAAATATTGCTTAAATAGGTGGTGGCTTCCTGCAAGCCTTCTTCATAGCTGTTGAATATCTGTCGGTAAACATTAGGTCGGGAAAATGCTAGCAGGTATACGTCGTGATGTTTTGATAGTTCATTAACAAGATTGTATGCACGTTGTAATGCACCACCCTTGGGTGGGTACGGGATCATGTGCGATAACCAGAGTATTTTTAAACGTTTGCCCATATGATTAATGTGTCGCTGCACGGAAGTGGCGTGTTAAAAGTGAAAACACGTATCTAACGTATTCGGTATACAAGAAAATCTGAATTTTCGTAAATAGGATAAAATTTATTTGAATTATTCGCGACCCAGTTTCTAAATGCGGCGATTTCGCTAACGCCCGAATTTTCTTTGGCTACAACAATATGTGTTGCACTGACGTCAGAAAAATAATTAAGTAAATTGGCGCCGTCTTTTTTCCATGCGTATATAGTGGCATCACGGTTAGCAAATAAGGCGATAAGTCTTGGCTTGCGCGATATAAACGTGCTGTCCTCGGGTGTATTCTGTCTGATAAAATTAAATAGTGCCTGACTTTCTTTTGTGGTCACACCATTTTCAATGTGATTGAATTCATGTTTTGAATAGCTGCCAATATATGAGAGTACAACGATCAGTAATAATCCAAATGTGCTGAATATAATCGTAGTATATTTTTTTTGTATGGATGATCGATTCAGAATAGTTTCGAATCCATAAAATATGTAAAAAAGGTATAACGGAATAATAGGCAGCAGGTAACGAGTCATTCGAAAGGGCACAAGTAAAATCAGGCTGATGTAGACAAAAAACAAATAATCGGCGAATGATGGCCTCTTGATCGTAACAGATACAAATCCGATAATGGCAAGCAAACCCATACTGATATACACAGTATTATCGATAGTGTTGTTTATATTACTTGACCAGTAGGCGGCCATGGACTGGTGATAATGTTTGGCGTTAGAAAAAATTGTGCGGACACTTTTTTGAATAACAGAATTAATTTCGATTGTTTGTTGTGCCTTGTTATTATCGCCTGAGTCAGAGCGGGTGTTGTGATTTTTCTCTTGTAACGATGTTTTAAATGTATTCAAATATGACTTGTCTGTTTGCAGCACAAAATTTTGCGTTAGATACAATGTAGAAAATATGGCAAGGATGACAATGGTGGATTTACTTATCCACCTGGTTCGCACAACGTCAAACAACAGGAGTGTAGGTAAAAGCACCAGCCCCAAACTTCTGGTGCCGTATGCAAGATAGATCGTCAGGCCAATGACGATAGTTAAGAGCAAACTCCGCGATGTCGGTTTGTATTTTTCATAGAGCTGGTCAACCAGCAAGACAGAGCCATAAATGAAAGTCATAAAAAGAAAATCGGGAAGGATGCGATCTTTTGCTATCCAAAACCATGGGCCAAAAGCGACGGCAGTAATAATGGCTATCTGCGTGACCGGGTAACGTAATCGTTTGCGGATGTAATGTTGAAAAAGTAGAAGGAAAACGGCAAAGATTAATATGTTGGCAATTTTCATCGCCAGAATATTTAGTCCGAAAAGTTTATATATCGGCGCCAAAAAAACTGGGTAGACAGGTGGATAACTTTTTGGCGCAAGGAAAGGTTGTTCCGGGTTAAAAATGTATCCGGTATCAGAATAATTGTGACCGTCTGCAATATTTTTAGCGTGGGCAGTGTAGAGTGCAAAGTCGCCTTCCCAGTGGTGCCCGGTTCGGATGGTGCTTATATGAAATCCGATTGAAATTACGATAATTAAGTAAATAAATAATCGCGTATAAACCGGGTTTTGCAGAGCAGCTAGTGATGGCAAAGCTCGACCTCGCTATAGGTCGAGTCGGGCATTCCGTGTGAGGCTGAATTTTTTCGGTTAATATGCACGATGATGCGATATAAATTTAGTGAATTTGTTCCCATTTTTAACTACACCAGATTTGCCGGTCTATGCTCCTGTTAGGTGAATAATCTTATCATATTCTCAGAATGTAGTAGTTATGGTGATATAAGGGAAGTTCATGCGTAGACTATCACTACTCTTTAACGACAGTGTTAATAGAGTAAGCGATATCTGGTGGTTGATGGCTGCCGATTCTTCTTTTACTATGGCGGCACAAATTACAATATAGATGGAAATTTTATGAAGTGGAAAATAGCAATTTGTGGCCTCGGCGCTGCGGCTCGTCAAATACATTTGCCGGCGTATAAAAAATCATCGGATATGGATGTGGTCGGCGGCTACGACCCGGCGGCAAACGCAGCCGATTTTACCTTTCCGTTGTTTGCTTCGCTTGAAGAAATGTTAGAGCAGACTAAGCCGGATATGTTGGCTATTGTCACACCGACAGCGACTCACTTTGAGTTAACCAAAGCAGGCTTGCAGGCGGGATGCCATGTCTTGTGTGAAAAGCCCTTTATGTCCAGTGTTGATGAAGCGCGGGAAACAGTCGAGTTGTCCAGGCAGGCGGGTAAGTTTGTCGTGGTTAATAATCAATACCGTTTCATGGATATTCATGAGGCAGCTAAAAATAGTATCGGCAGTGATGCGTTTGGTGACCTGCTGTTTATGTCAGTGAATCAAACGTTTTTTCTGTCAGCACAGACAGAGGAAGGTTGGCGCGGAAATGATCCGCAGCGAACCTGTAAGGAGTTTGGCATCCACGCCCTTGATTTGGCGCGGTATTATTTTAATGAAGATCCCGTCTCCATCACTGCGCGTATGCCTAAGGGTAAAAGCCCCAACGGCCCTGATTATCTCAATTTAATCCAGCTCGAATTTTCGGGTGATCGTGTTGCGCACATCACGTTGGATCGTCTCTCCAGAGGGCCGCATCGTTATCTTGATATCAGGCTGGATGGCAGTGATGGTATTGTCGAAACCAGTTTTGGTGGAAAATTTGAATTGCACGCTGGTATAAAGGGTGGTTCTCGCAAGCCTTATATAGAGGCCGATATTTCATTGGGCGGTCGGGCGCGGCTGTATCAAGGTGATAAATATAAAAAGTTGGCATCTGACCCGCTGGATGTTTTCGCCAATGCTACACACAAGCTGGTAACGGCATTTATGGCGGCGGTGGAAAAAGGTGAAACCCCGCCATGCAGTGCTGATGATAATATGCGTACGTTGGCGCTGGTTTATGCTGCTTATGAATCCAGTGAAAAAAATGCACCGGTAATCATGCAGTATTAGGAGTGACCGGATGGGGAGCGCTACTTTAGATCAGGAGACCAACCCAGCGTTTTCGATTCTTATCGGTCTGGTTAGTACAGAAGATAGCGAGCGTATCTTTGAAGTGCTCGACTCGCTAAGGAGCCAGCAGGGATCATCCACATACGAAGTTATCATTGCTGATCGACGTCAAAATGAGCTCAGTCGTCAACTTGATGAAAACTATCCTGAAGCCAATCGATTCGATTGTCCCACGTACACCTCTTTACCTGAACTAAGAACGAAAGCTCTGGATGTGGCAAAGGGTGACTATGTCGTTGTTACCGAAGATCACTGTGTGCCATCAAATAACTGGCTAGCCAGCATGGCGCAGGCTTTTCAAGATGCATCAGATGAAACAGTAGCGGTGGGTGGTTGTGTAGAAAACGGAGTTTGTGATACGGCTCTGGATTGGGCGACCTTCTTATGTGAATACAGCTATTTTCTTGACCCGATAGAGGAAGGGGAGTCGACGGTACTGGCGGGCATGAATGTTGCGTATCGCCGGTCGATATTGGTCGGCATTAATCGTGATTTACTAACAAGGGGTTTTTGGGAAACGACTGTTCATCCGGTGTTGCTTGAAAAGGGATTTAAGCTGTATTCAAGCAATCGTATAAAGCTTTATCATAGTAAAAAGTTTAGCCTGGCTTTGTTTCTTCGGCAGCGATTTATTTATTCCAGATATTACGCCGGTTCGCGTTTTCAGAAGAGAGATTGGGGTAAGCGGGTGATGATGTGCGGTGTTACGCTGGCGTTGCCGGTGTTGTTGATGTTTCGACATCGCCAGCAAATCAAGGCTAAAGGCAGGTTAGCCAATGAATCGAAGCGAGCGATACCTTATTTGATGCTGTTTTATACTGTATGGGCACTCGGCGAGATGGTCGGATATCTTTTTGGAAGCGGTGAGTCACTCGACCATATTGAATAACATCCTTTACTGGTTGTAGCTGTGTATTAGTGAGTCTTTTCAGGTTGGATTGTTTATAATGTGTGGGCGCTCACACAAAGGACTTTATAATCTGTGTAAGCTTGATGTTTCAGGTCTTTCGGCTATAACTTTGATTCTGATTGAATTGCTAGGGCACCTAGGGCGTGAACTTAAAATGGATAAGGATAGGGTATTAAAATGAAAAAAATACTGGTAACAGGTGGTTCAGGTTTTCTTGGACGTCACTTATGTGGAAAGTTGCTTGAAGAGGGTCACGATGTTATCTGTGTTGATAACTTTTTTACTGGAACAAAAAGCAATATCGTTGAATTTATGGATCACCCCTATTTTGAAGTGATGCGACATGATGTCTGCTTCCCGCTCTATGTGGAAGTGGATGAAATCTATAATCTGGCCTGTCCTGCCAGCCCGATTCATTATCAGCACGATCCCGTTCAAACCACCAAAACCAGTGTGCATGGCGCCATCAATATGCTGGGTCTGGCGAAGCGGATAGATGCAAAAATTTTACAGACGTCAACCAGTGAAGTTTACGGTGATCCCGCGGTGCATCCACAAACCGAAGATTACTGGGGCAATGTCAATCCAATCGGTATTCGTTCCTGTTATGACGAAGGTAAACGTTGTGCAGAAACCCTGTTCTTTGACTATAATCGTCAGCATAATTTACGCATTAAAGTGGCGCGATTATTCAATACATATGGCCCATATATGCATCCGAATGATGGTCGGGTGGTATCAAACTTCATCGTGCAGGCACTGAGCAATCAACCGATTACTATCTATGGTGATGGTAAACAGACTCGATCGTTTTGTTATGTTGACGATATGATTGATGTGTTAATTAAGTTGATGGAATCACCTGATGATATGCTGGGTCCCGTTAATGTGGGTAACCCTGGCGAATTTACTATTCATGAGCTGGCGTTAAAAGTGGTGGAAATGACAGGTGCCAGTTCTGAAATTATATTTAAACCGCTGCCGCATGATGACCCTACCCGTCGTCGCCCGGATATTACAGTGGCAAAAGAGAAGTTAGGCTGGAACCCCGGGGTAAAACTTGAAGCGGGTCTTAAGCCTACAATCGAGTATTTTGAACGCACTCTTAAAGAAGGAATAGAGTAACGATAATGAATAAATTAGCTACAGATAAAGCGATATTAATGGCTGCATTTGCGCGATTCGACCCGTTGGCACTAGCTGTCGCACTGGGCAGTGTGTTCGCGTTGTTAATATTTATTGCGACCGCGGCACTGTTATTACAGGGCGGAGAAGTGGTTGGGCCGCATCTGGCGCTGCTCGGTATTTATCTGCCGGGTTATGACGTGAGCTGGGCAGGTGGATTGCTTGGCGCGGCATACTTTTGGTTGATTGGGGCTGTAACAGGAATGGTTATAGCGATGTTATGGAATCTGACACATCACATCTATGTTGCGATTGTACTGGTTCGCGCGGCATGGTGGAAAATGATGGCTGAATAGCCCGGATAAAGAAATGAATTCGAATGATATAAGGAATAGCGAACTACTGCATGCAGTGGTAAAGATGAACACAAGGTTGTTAGCAATTGTGTTCGGGTTGGTGTGTGGTGTGGGTCTGTATGGCGTCACCTACATGTCTTTATTACGGGGGCTACCTGATCCCGGTAGTTATCTTAATTTACTGGGTGTGTTCTTACCTGGTTACAGTGTCAGCCATGCCGGTGCATTTATTGGTTTACTCTGGGGCGCGTTAATCGGCGCAGTGCTGGCAGCGGTTTTTTATCGAATCTACGCGCGTGGTATTCCACGTCTAGTGCAGGAATATTTGCAGGATGGCTCCATCGGTGACGACATGCTTAGTAAGTCGCTGAGATTGGGCGGGCACTCGCTGGGGCTAGCCATCGGTATTGTTTTTGCTGGTGGTTTAATTATTACAACCAATTTACTGGTGCTTCGTGGTACTGCGGAAGAAAGTGTACATGCGCAATTGCTGGTTCATTTTTTACCGGGTTACGATATTAATTTAATCGGAAGCCTGATTGGTGCACTGGATCTGTTTATTGTGGTGTACCTGTTATCTCGTCTGTTTAGTTTGGTCTATAACGGTATTGTTACATTTAGAAGCAAGAGCGCTGGGTGAATACAAGGATGAAATCAAAGAGTAACTATAAACCTGAACATGTAATTATCCTTGGCGGAGGCCCGGGTGGTCTGGCAACCGGTCATGAAGTGAGCACTAAAGGCGGCAAGGTAACCGTTCTTGAAAAGAATGATTATGTTGGCGGCTTGTGTCGAACAATTGAAGATAAGGGTTATCGTTTTGACCTGGGTGGTCATCGCTGGTTCTCTAAAAATGAAGACCTGAATAACTGGTTCCGCCATTTAATGGAAGGCGAAATCGTGATGGTTGAACGTATCAGTCGTATTTTTCATGGCGGGAAATTTTTCTTTTACCCGATTCGTGTAACAGACATTTTCAAAAATACCGGGCCAATCACTATTATTCATGCCGGTATGGCATTCATGTGGACGGTTATTATGCAGTCCATTCGTGATACACCGATCGTCACCATGAAACAGGCGTACGTGTCACAGTTCGGAACAAAATTGTACGATATGTTTTTCCGCGTTTATTCTGAAAAAGTTTGGGGTAAACCGTGTGAAGAATTATCGGCTGACTGGGTATCGCAGCGCAGTAAAGGTCTTTCAGTCTGGACCACAGTGCGAGATGCGCTAATTGGTAGCAATAATAAAGTGACCAGTTTGATCGATGAATTTATGTATCCTCAATACGGTTATATGCGTATTCCGGAACGTCTAGCTGAAGACATTGAGTCCAGCGGTAGTGACGTTTTATTGAATTCAGCGGTTAGCAAAATTCATTATCATGGGCCCAATGATTTCGAAGTCTTTTTTGTTAAAGATGGGCAGGAGCAGAGCACACGTGGTAATGCGGTTGTTTCGACTATTCCTCTAGGTTTTCTTGCGCAGATACTGGTTCCTGAATGCAGTGAAGCGGTAAAAACAGCTTCCAATGCACTGGAGTTTAGAGATTTGGTTACGGTAAATGTGCGAATAAAACGTAAGCAAGTATCGCCGGACACCTGGTTATACATTCAAGACGAAGAAATTTTATTTGGTCGCTTCCATGAGCCAAAAAACTGGAGTCTTGATATGGTACCGGATGATGAACACACATCACTGGTGCTGGAATGTTTTTGTTCGTTCGGAGATGAAATCTGGAATTTATCTGACGAAGAAATTTCTGAACGATGTGTTCGTGATCTGGTAGAAAAGCTTCATTTTATTAAGCAGGACGAGTACGAAGGTTCGACAGTTATTCGTACACGCTATTGTTATCCGGTTTATGACCTCGAATATTCTGGCAAACTGGAAGTCATTAATGCTTACATCGATAGTTTTGAGGGTTTACATATCTCGGGTCGTGGCGGCATCTTCCGATACAATAATGCAGATCACTCGGTTGAGATGGGTTTAATGCTCGGACAAAAATTGTTGGGTTACAATATTGATCACATGGCTGTGAATACCGAAGATGATTATCAGGAAATTATCGGTGAAAACGAAGCGGTACGAGATAAATATATATTTGAAACGCCTGAAGAATTTGCAGCTAGAGAAAATAAAGCTGCACAGGCGTCTTAGACATACCAGCACTATTACTGGCTCGTATCTCGTTCCCACGTAGGGACATGGGAACGAGGTGCTTTCTTTGATAACCTGTTTTTAAAATTTCCGCTTATGCCGAATATTGATTTATCAAATTTAAAAGTAGGTATTGTAGGTGCAGGTTTGATGGGGCGCTGGCATACAAAATATGCTCGTCGCCTGGGCGTTCAAGTAGTCTCCATTCTTGACCATGATTTAACACTAGCAACAAAACTAGCTAAAGAATCTGATGGCGCGAATGCCTACTCAAAATTAGAAGCCATGCTTTCCAGTGAACAACTGGATGTTATACATATTTGCACACCACTCGATAGTCACTTTCAGTTAGTCAGTCAGGCTATTACTGCCGGCGTACATGTGTTTGTAGAAAAACCTCTGGCAATGACGGCGGCAGAAACACAAACATTACTAGAGCTTGCAGCAGAACATGGCGTCACTCTATGTCCGGTTCATCAATTTGGATTTCAGAAAGGGGTGTTTGATTCACTGGCAAGAATGGACTCATTAGGAGATTTATTGCATCTTCGTTTTACTGTCGCTTCTGCGGGTGCAGAAGGCGGTACGGAAAAAAAGCAGGATGAAATCATTGCAGATGTCATCCCGCACCCATTATCTATATTGCAACGCTTGCGGCCAGGCATCGAATTAAACACCCAGGAGTGGACGGGTGTGCATGCTCGCGCAGGCGAGTTAAACTTAACGGGCAACACGGACGGAACAATAATCGACATCGCAGTCAGTATGAATGCACGACCAACACGTTGTCAGCTGGAATTATTTTTTAGCCAGGGAAAAATATTTCTGAATTTATTTCATGGTTATGCAGTGATAGAAACAGGGGAAGTCTCCCGCGTGCAAAAAATGATTCAGCCATTAAGTGGCTCGTTAAAAGAATTTTTTATTGCCAGTACAAATTTATTAAAGCGAAGTATAAAAAGTGAGCCTGCTTATCCGGGGCTGACGCAATTATTGGAAAATTTTTATATTTCGATTGTGAACAAAACGCATGCTCCTATTTCGCCTGCAGAAATATTAGCGGTAGCGGCTGCGCGTGATGATATTAGTAAACGTTTCTTGAATATTGTCAGTGATGATGCGGAGGCAATAAGCTGATGCGTATCGGTATCGACGCTTCGTGCTGGTGGAGTCGACGCGGATTTGGTCGATTTACTCGTGAATTGCTCACAGCTATGTTCGAAGAATCACGCGGCCATGAATTTTACCTGTTCATTGACAGGCCGCCTGAGCCTGAAATGATACGCCCCGGTGTTCATATTATTCAAGTTGAAATATCGCAGCCAGTTACCGAAGCAGCTGTTGCTGAAGGCAGTCGCGCGATACGTGACGTCTGGGCATTTACGCAGGCAGTGTCTGCTCAATCGATAGACGTAATGTATTTTCCAGCAGTGTATTCATGGTTTCCTGTGCCACTGCGGCAGGCTACAGTTGTCACGTTACATGATGCCATTGCTGAACACTTCCCTGCTTTAATTTTTCCAGATTTTAAAAGTCGAACGTTGTGGTCATTAAAAATGCGACTGGCGCGTTGGCAGGCAACTCGTATTATGACGGTATCGGAAGCAGCAAAAAAAGAAATTATCGAATACCTGCATATAAAACCCGAAGTGATAGATGTCGTCAGTGAAGCAGCGGATGCTCGATTTAAAACCGAACATGATTTATCGAAACGGGCGGCAGCGCGTGAACGTACTGGGCTACCTGCGGGTGTACGCCTTATTGTTTATGTTGGTGGGTTGGCGCCACACAAAAATATTCCGGGTTTCTTAAAAGGTCTTGCGGGGGCAATTGAGCAAGGTGGTATTGATGACGTACATCTGGCATTAGTCGGTGACCTTGCCGGTGACGGTTTTCATTCACACCATGAAGAACTAATGGAAATAGTGCAGGTTGATAAACGTCTTGCCGGACGTGTGCATTTTACTGGTTTTGTTTCAGACGAAGATTTAGTGAGTTTGTATTCCGATGCACTGGCTGTCACCATGCCGTCTTTTTCTGAAGGCTTTGGTCTGCCTGCGATTGAGGCGATGGCATGTGGTGTGCCGGTACTGGCGAGCTCGGCAGGTTCGGTGCCGGAAGTAGTGGGCGATACTGGATTGTATTTTGATCCCTATAAAATAGAGGAAATCGCAGCCGCCATTCATAAAATAGCGACCGATACCGAAACGTTGACGTTGCTAAGACAAAAAGCATTGGCTCGTGCTGATGAATTTACCTGGAGCCGCGCCGCAAAGATGGCATTTGCCTGCATCGAAAGCGCAGCTGTTCGCAACTGAGTCACGCATAGCATGCGATTTTGTATGGTCACCACTTTCTATCCTCCCTATCATTTTGGTGGTGATGCAACTTATGTGCGTGCGTTGTCGCGCGCATTGGTTGCTCGTGGTCATGAAGTTGTGGTGATTCATTGCGAAGATGCCTACAACACGGTAAGTCACACTCGGGCTTCTACAGAAGTAACCCATGACGGTATCACCGTGCACCGACTGAAAAGTCGTTTTGGTATTTTATCGCCATTGCTTACACAACAGCTGGGGCAGCCGGGGTTTAAATCAGCCGCGATAAAAAAAATATTAAATGAAAAATTTGATGTGGTGAATTTTCATAATATTTCATTGGTTGGTGGCCCCTCTGTATTAAAGTTAAGTAACGCACCTGTCACGCTTTATACGTTGCATGAACACTGGTTGTTGTGTCCGACACATATTTTCTGGAAAAATAAATCTTCGGCTTGTGATCAACCGCAATGTATTCGTTGTTGCTTGCGGTCGGGTATTCCTCCACAGTTGTGGCGTTATACGGGTTTGGTTAAACGCAATCTGGCAAATGTCGATCTTATGTTGGCGCCGAGTCAATTCACAGCACAGAAGCATCGAGATGCCGGTTTTAAAAATAACATTCAGGTGTTGCCCTTGTTTTCGAGTCTGTCACCGGATAGACCTCCTGCATTTAAAACGGGATCAAAGCCACGTTTTATTTTTGCTGGGAGAGTGACGGCGTCAAAAGGTGTCGAAGCGATGTTAAAAATTTTTTCAGAAATGTCAGACGTTGAATTGCAAGTGGTGGGAGATGGTGATTTGTTGAAGCAGTTGCAGCTGGATTACGTGAGCAGCAGTCATATTTATTTTATGGGTAGCGTTACTCAGCATGAATTGATTAAGTTATATCAAAATGCAACAGCATTAATATTGCCATCACTTGCACCAGAAACATTTGGTTTAACCGTTGTTGAAGCGTTCGCCTGTGGTATACCTGCTATCGTACGTGTAGCGGGGGGGAATAGAGAAATCATTGATGAAACGGGAGCAGGTTTTGTTTACACTTCCGATGACGAATTAAAGTCAGCAGTAAATAAATTGGCAACCAATGAGTCATTACGTATTAAGTTAGGTGAAAAAGCACGCACAAGTTACACGCAGTTATATACAGAAGAGCATCACACGAATAAATATCTCAGTTTCGTTGCTGATATTAAAAAACAAAAAGAAGTGGTAAGTCATTAGTGAAAGCGATCATTACATTTCATAGTATTGATGATTCTGGATCTGTGTTGTCATTTCCGGAAAAACGTTTTGCACGATTAGTGGATTCACTGCAACGAAAAAATATGCCTGTTCTTGACCTGAACACATTGTTGCACACGGACACAACTAACGGCGTGGCGTTAACTTTTGATGATGGTATGCATTCTTTATTTACTGCTGCACTACCGATATTAAAAGATTATGCCGTGCCAGCACATCTGTACTTAACAACAGGCGCAGTGGCAAAAACCAATCGTTGGGCGACACAACCTGAAGATGCGCCGAATTTTAATATGCTGAGCTGGGATGAGATTGAACAGTTACATAACGCAGGAATAATAATCGATGCACATACGCATCAGCATCCTGATATGCGTAAACTAACTTTGAATGAAATGGAAGAAGAATGCGAAATGGCAGATGAATTAATCGAACAAAAACTAGGACGAAGACCGCAGTATTTTGCTTATCCTTATGGTTATAAAGATGCGCATGTTTGTGATTTTGTTCGCGGTCGATATAAAGCAACGGTGACAACCGAGTTGCGTATGTTAAGTTCACATGAAGACAGTGCAAACTTGCCACGCCTGGATAGTTATTATCTAAAAGGGGACTGGTTACAGGATAACTTGAGTAGTCCGATGTCTAAAGCGTACCTTTCATTACGAAGTGTGATGCGCAGTCTACGAGGGTCGCAATAATGTCTGATTATAAATTAACAGTCGTTATTGCTGTTCAACATTCACAGGAAAATTTACCTGAAATAATCCGCATGCTTAACCCTGTTGGCCATGAAAATGTCGAGTTTATATTTTGTTGCACACCCGCCGATTCTGAAACGGATAGTCTGGTCGCGGGTTTTGATAACGTCAGTGTTTTATCCGTTGAAAATAATAGTTTGATTCCCGTATTATGGGGTGATGGTATCAAGGTCGCGCAGGCAGAAAAGGTCGCCTTAAGTACCGCACATTGTGTGCCGACAAAAAATTGGGTGGACACATTGTTGGCGGTAGATATGACCACATTGCCCGCTATTGGTGGCATAATCGAAAATGACAGTGCAGCCAGTGCTCGCGATTGGGCAATCTTTTTTTTACGTTATGTATCGTTTGCGCCGCCGCAACAAAAAAAACAGATTCATGAAATCGCTGCCGATAATGCGGTTTATCGAACGGCGGATATTCTGCAACATAAAGATCTGCTTGAAATCGGATTCTGGGAACCCTCTTTTCATGCGCGTTTTCGCAAGGCAGGGTTATCACTGGAACTTGATCCTGAAATAAAAGTAGTTCATAAAAACCATTACAGTAGTGCACAATTTTTTGCGCAGCGCCTAGCACACGGTAAAGAGTTTGGTCTTGAGCGAGCGGGGAAGATATCTACTTTTAAGCGCCGCTTGCTAATTCTATTATCGCCCTTATTACCAGTTATCTTCCTGAAAAAAATTATCAGCGCAGTACTACAGCATGGCGGTTATAATGCAAAGCTAATAACGGCGTTTCCCTGGTTATTACTGTTTCTACTGGCATGGGGGCTGGGTGAGGCAAAAGGTTATCTTGCTTTTGGCCGTCATGTAAAAAATGATAAATAAAGGATGACGAACGTATGAGTGAAAATAATACGGAGGCAGCACAAACTGTTAAGTTTGATGTCAGCATAATTATGCCGGTGTATAACGGTGTAGAATTTATCGTTAAAAGTCTGCCACCACTGCTCGAAATGCAACGGCGTGGTGAAGTGCGTGAAGTAATCGTGGTCGATGATACTTCCAGTGATGACACAGCTAAAGTTGCAGAAGAGTTGGGTGCGCGAGTCATTCCATCTGGCGGACGACTTGGGCCGGGTGCAGCACGTAACGAAGCGGCTAAACTGGCTGCGGGTGACATTCTCTGGTTTATCGATGCAGATGTTATTCTTCACGATGACGCTGCAACCTATATGGCGGAAGGTTTTACGGAAGCCGAAGTGGTAGCGGTATTTGGTTCTTATGACGATCAGCCGCCCGCGCAAAACTTTCTATCACAGTATAAAAATTTGGTGCATCATTTTTACCACCATCGTGGACGTAAAGAAGCCTCGACATTTTGGTCAGGTTGTGGCGCAGTTAGAAAACAAGCTTTTTTGGATGTGGGTGGTTTTGATATTGAAACCTATACACGACCCTCTATCGAAGATATAGAGTTAGGCTATCGCCTGCGTGAAGCAGGCGGCAAGATCATGTTGTTCCCGGAGTTACAGAGTACACACCTGAAAGTATGGCGCTTTGTCAATTTGATTCATACTGAAATTTTCTGTCGTGCAATCCCCTGGTCACGATTAATGTTGCAACAGACAGGCATTGTGGATGATTTAAATGTTAGTTCTCAGGAAAGATTGCGTGCAGGTTTAGCCGGCATTCTTTTTGTTGCACTGCTAGCAGTGTTGATGGGTTGGCTGCCATTGTGGGCGGTAGTTATTATAGTGGGCAGCGCCATTGCAGCCAATAAAAATTTGTTCATGTTATTTTATAAAAGAAAAGGCCTGGTGTTTGCGTTGATGGGCATGACTTTTCACCAGCTTTATTATCTTTATAGTAGTGCGGCATTTGTTTATTGTGTATTGGAAAATAAAATTACAGGCCCGGCTAAACAGTCAGCTTAGGGTTTAGAAAATTCAAGGAAATATTATGTCTAGTACTGAAAATAATAATGAAGAGCAACGATTTAAAACTGATGATGCAGACAGTTATAATGCAGTCGTTGACTATTTTGATCAGTACACGGAACGGTTTACCTGTCACTTGCCCGAACCCTTGCTGGCGATGGCAAATGCGCCAGACAATGGAGAGGTGCTGGATGTAGGTACTGGAACAGGAATTGTCGCCCTTGATGTTGCTTCGAGGTTGGGTGCTAACGGAAAAGTGGTCGGTATCGATTTGTCAGACGGTATGCTATCAACCGCCATGAAAAAAGCAGAGCAAAAAGGTTTGCAGGAACGCACAGAATTTTTGAAAATGGATGCGGAGAGGCTAACGTTTGAAAACAATAAATTTGATGCCGCACTTTCACTGTATGCGCTGCGACATTTTCCAAACCCGGATGAATCGGTAAACGAAATTTTTCGTGTACTCAAGCCCGGTGCCAGTCTCGTAGCGGCAGTTGGTAGTGCGCCTACATTATTGTCTAGCGATGGGGTGAAAGCGGCTATTCGTCGAATCGGTTCTATCATACGAAAATCGACAGGTAGAGAGTTATCTGCCTGTGAGTTTATTGATGCTCTGGTTGCAGAATATATCCCTGAAAGAAAAGACCGTGACGTTACCGAGTGGGTTGAGCATCATCATGGGTTTACGGGGTCAATAAAAAGTTTATTTGTAAATGCAGGTTTCACGAATATACGTACCGCCTGGAAAGGGCAATATTCGATTATCGAATCAGCGGAAGATTTCTGGTTATTGCAGATGACGTATTCAAGTATTGCACGTAAACGTATACAGCAAGCGGATGAGAATGATGTGGAAAAATTAAAGGCTGCTTTTTATCAACGCTGTAATCAGGTGCTTAAGAAAAAAGGGCGGCTGGTCTACCAATCTGGTGCAGCAATTGTGTCAGGAACAAAACCAAATTAATATAAATTTACTCATTCGGTTATCTTCTGCGTTTATGATAGGCATCAATTACATGTAAGGCCTTCACCCGATTAAAAGTGTGTGTGCCTACAATGTTCTTGTCCCAGTTTGGCTTAACACTTGAAACCATTTGTTCCGAGTACTCATTTTCTGTGAGTTTGGTGACTTCATTAATATTAAAGCCATAACCATATCTTTTCGAACAATTCTGGGAAGGCCTGTACAAAGTATCGTTTTCGACAAAAAGTTTTCCGGCAGGGCGTGCAGTCTTGCAGTCGGAGATGACCGGGTTAAGGGGGTGTGATTGCCAGTTGTCTGTAAATAAATTTTCTGAGTGGAAAAGAAATAATTCATCAAATGAAGAGGCACCTTCATTTTCCACAATATTGGTAAACATCCACCATTTATTCTGGTGGTGATACAGAGTTGTGTCTACCGCACTAACATTTTCCATAAGATTCATTTTTAACTCCCATTTGTACGGGAAGTCTATACATTCGTAGAGTTCAATCGTTTTATTGTCGATAGACTCCGGTATCATATAGTAACGATTTTCATGTTCGAATATAAAAGGATATGAAAGGTGATAAGGCTGTTCTATTATGGATTCGGGTTGGCTATATGTGCCATCTTCTTCCATGACTATTAGAGAGATATGTCCTTTGTTCGTGCTGTATAAAAGCTCTTCGATAAAAATATAATATTTATTGTCTTTATAAATTATATGTGGGTCGGCCCAAAACCTATCAAGGGGAGGGATGATTTTTTTATATCGCCACAATGAAGAGGAAAACTCATTGTTAAGATGGAACATTATTATCCACTGGTTTATATAAAATTTGTTTTCGTATAAACGAATAATTTTTTCTTTGAGTTTTTTTGCTGTGAGTTTTGCAAGTTCACGATTAGTCGGGCTTACATAAAGCCGTTCAGAATAAAAAGTGGGGTGTCTGTTCTCGTGTTCTACTTTTGCGAAAAATATTTCCGCACCATTGTCATATAATTCCTTCATCTTTCTTGTTATAAACGATAAAGACTTCCAGTAATAATTATTTTTATTATCGGTGACAGACAGGTTGTTTGTACAAGAGAAAGAGCGGCATAAAACTTTACCGTTGTCCAGATCTTCGGTTAGTACCTGTAAGATTGAGCCAGTTTCATCCCAACTCTCCATGCTTTCCCAAAATCCGGGTGGGCCACCTCGGTTCATGGCGTTGTCCCCATGATGGAATGACCAGATGCCGTATTTTGCTGACTTTAATATATCACCTCGTAATATCCCAAATCCACATCTGACTAATATATCGATTTCATGTTTGTTTATTTCGCTGATATCTTCTTTAGTGAAATAGTCGGACCATTTTTTACGAACGGTTTTGACTTTGATGGAGGGTGTGTTACTTAATAATGCTTCACTGTTTTCTTTTTTATCTGCGTGAGGTAAGTAAGTGTTACGTTCGATTAGATTATTGTATATAGACTCGAGTGCGGTTCTGACTAAAATGCGTGTTATACGACCACGGTTATTCATCACTTTTGTGAGTAATGATTTACGTTTTTTAACTATTTTTCGGTCACTGAGAATAACCAGCGAGACTTCGGCATAATCACTATCAATGATATTTTGTATCATCTTTAACGACCAGGCGGGAACAGTGTAGCTATCTAGTAGCAGACCGATTTTTAATTTGTTTTTATCCACTTTTTCCTTGTCCAGAAAGTACTTGTATAAAACGTTATGGCGACGGCAACCATTTTAATCACTATAAAGGGATTGCGCCAGTGACTAATTGTTAGATTTTGGCAACCAAATGGTTTCTATCATTGATAGAAATGAGGGATATAATACCCGATTGCCATAGGCGCTCAGATGGTCTCCGTCAAAAAATAAAGGTTTTTTAATATCAAATGCTGAACATACCTCTGTCGCACACAACAATGGGAATGGATCCCAAATGATTAAATCAGGGAAATCATTAGTTAATAATTGCAGTGAGTTCATAACGGGCTGGCGATGAAGCAGTAAAACGTCACGTTTTATTGTAAACCCAGGTTCGCATATAGGGTTGGTGCTATTAAACCAGTCCGAGCAGCGAAAAGGAGGGGACTTAAATATGGGCTTAGGTGCATCTATCACGATATGCATCTTAAGTTTTTCAAATCTTCGCATTAATCGAGTCGTTTCGTCCAACGCTAGCTTACGTTCAGCAATTGCTTTGTTACCGAACTGCTCGTCATATACCTGCTTTTCTGAGAATGATGCCCATTGGTCGCCAAAGCGATTCATTCTAAGTGATGCGAGAAATAAAATATCACCAGGAACCGTCGTCGATTCTATGGTGTTTAATTGTTTATCGATTAAATCGTTACAATGTGAATTATTTACCATGACTGGTTTGAGCAGGTTAGCAATGCCACAGCCACCATTGGAAAATTTCATTACTTTTACACCTTGCTCATCTGACAATTTTTTTAGCATTGTTGAGTAGGCGCCGGTATGTGAATCACCGATAACAAATATCTGCCGCCCGGCAAATGGTTGTGTTTCTTTCGCGTCAAATTCGACTGCCCAGTCATGCGGGTACCATATCTGTTTGTCTTTCGTTACGCTGAGACTGATAGTTGGTTGTGTATTATAGGTAAACTTGGAAAACTGATATGAAGCGACTAGAGCAAAAACGCCCACAGTAATAATCATCCAGCCAGGTCGGCTAAGCGAAAATTTACTTTTTCTAATCGGTGTTTCGACGAGATAGTAAGAAACAATCGCCAGCGTGAATGATAGGGCGATTGCGAGGCACTGTACAAACAGTGTATCGAGTCCAATGGTCCATCTGAAAAGAACATTGACTGGCCAGTGCCACAGGTATAGTGAGTACGAAATTTTACCTATGTAGACAAAGATTGAACCTTCTAAAGTTTTTTGTATTAGTGGTTTGTTTGTATGGTCGCTTAATACACCGGAGATTAAAAATACGGTGCCGATAACGGGGAGTATTGCCCAGGGGAAAGGAAAGGCGCTTTTATCAGCGTAGATTAAGCCTAATGTTGTGAATATTAATCCGGCGAATAAAAATAATCGGGCTCTGTTTTCAGAAGAGGGAAGAAATTTGTTATGTGTATGTAACTTAAAAAGTAGGGCACCACTGGCTAGTTCCCAAAATCTGCTTGGCAATAAATAGTATGCTCTCGATGGGTCTTTAGTCGTTTCATAGTATGCGTAAACAAGCGACAAAATTAAAAGCCCTGATAGTAACCACTTAGCCGTAGCACCCAATAAGTTTTTTCTTTCCCTGTATTTCATCCATATAAATAAGATTAATGGAAAAAAAACATAAAATTGTTCTTCGACAGCAAGTGACCAGGTGTGGGTGTAAGGGTTAAAGTCTACTCGTGGAGAGAAGTAACCGTCGTTGTACCAGACAAGGGCGTAATTACTCAGACCTAGATAGGCAAAGAGGCCGGTTTTTTTGGTTGTGCTACTCAGCCACGATTCGGGAACAAAGAGTGTGGTGATAATGCCGGTGATTAAAAGGCATGCAATTAACGCGGGGAGAATTCGTACTGCTCGTTTGGCGTAGAAACTAAGTGTGAATTTAAAAAAATCTGAATTCGGGTTGCGAGTTAAAGACGCGCTTATTACATAACCAGAGATAACAAAAAAGATATCAACACCAGAAAACCCACCTGGTAATAAAGCTGGATTGATATGAAATAACATTACAGCCAGAACAGCTATAGCGCGTAATCCATCTATACCGCTTATATATGTGAATGTGTTGTTAGTTTTTCCCATCAGTTAAACCGTTACGTAAGCTTACGATTATAGCAGTTATGGTGATAAGGTACGGATTGGCATGGCTTTTAGCTTGAATCGATGGTCTTTCGAACAGAAAATTAAAGCGTGTTTTCTGTGATATGGATATCGGCTAAAAACATGCCGGTATGACGAACCCAGAAGCGTTTTTATTCTTTATCGTTACCTTAAGGACGCTGCAATATTACCGCCATCAACAGTCATAACCGATCCTGTTGTTTTATCTGCACGTGCGAGTGCGACAAAACAATCAGCGACATCTTCCGCGGTGACCTCACGCCCAAGTAAGTTGCCAGCCAGATAATCATGTTCACTGAGTTTGCGTGCTTTTGAACGGCTGGCTATCATGTCATCGGTTAGCAGACCACTACGAATTCGGTCTGCGTTAACCGCATTCGAGCGGATGCCATCACGACCGTGATCCAGCGCATACTGGCGCATGAGGAAAAGGGTGGCGGCTTTGGCTAGTCCATATGGGCCAAAATCAGGGCCGGGATTAATGGCCTGTTTTGATGTGTTATAAAGCAAATTGCCGCCGGTTTTCTGCTCACGCATAATTCTTACGGCTTCCTGTGAAGCGGCCTGATGGGCGAAGAAGTTAAGCTCAAAACTTTTACGTAAAGTCTCGTCATCAACATCGCCTATGCGGCCTTGCCAGGCTGCGCCAGCATTGGAGATTAATATATCCATACCACCGTATGTCTGGCAGACAGTATCAAATGCAGCACGTAATTGTTGGCGGTCGGTTACATCACAACCAATGCCAATGCCACCGAGTTGCCCGGCAGCCTTATCTGCGGCTTCAGCATCTTGATCAATAATGGCAACCTCAGCACCCTGTGCTTTAAATGCCTGTGCAGTGGCTAAACCAATTCCTGATGCGCCACCCGTGACTACTACAACTTGTCGAGCAAAGTCCGGTTCATTGGTTTTTCCTAGTTTGGCCTGTTCCAGTGACCAGTATTCCATATCGAAAGTTTCGTCTTCGCTAATACATTCAAAGGGGCCGAGGCTCTCGGCGGCGGTAATCACTTCAACCGTAGTCTCAGCTAAATCAGCAGCAATTTTTGCGGCTTTGCTGGACGCGCCAAGACCAAACAGACCGATACCTGGAGCCAGAATAACTCTGGGTAACGGATCCAGTTTGGTACGAGTGTTATTGAGCCGCTTGTTTTGACGGTCAAAATAATCGTGATAATCATTGGAAAACTGTTTTAATGCAGCCGCCGCGTTTTCAGCAAAGGCGGGAAGATTATTAGCATCAGCAGTCGGCAGTACCAGAGGTTTGGGTTTGGTACGAATAGAATGATCGGGTGTCACCGTGCCTTGTTGGCTGTAACGGCTGACCTCTTCACCGTTCACGTAATTGAGAATTTCTGGGCTAGTGCGAAATTCCAGTACCAGGCGTTGAAATTTTCCATCACCCAAATCGGTCGCAGTGAGTCCTCGGATGATTGGCGCAATGTTGGCCGCGTTAGCAGATTGTGCAGGCAATTTTATTGCTGGGAATAATTTTTGTTTGGCCCTGGCCAGATGTTCTTCCGCCATCGTCACGAACTCAATCATGCGTTGGTAGGAAAGTTGTGCATCGTCAGCAAAACTGAAGATGCCATGTTTGAGCATGATCATGCCTTCGCAGTTCGGATACTGCTGGAATATTTCCTCGGTTTTTTTAGCCAGATCGAAACCCGGCATAATGTAAGGAACATAGGCGACACGATCACCAAAAATTTTACGACAAATAGCTTCACCATCTGCCTGATTCGTTAGCGCCAGTACCGCATTAGCATGGGTATGATCGACAAATTTATGAGGCAGGAAAGCATGTAGCAGTGTTTCGACTGATGGGTTGGGCGCGCTTGAGTCGAGCAGGTTACAACGTTGCACATTGACCATGTCTTCATCGCTGAGCGATTTCAGCGTGACTAACTTTTTTAATGGTTCGAGGCGTACCGCAGGCAAACCTGCTGGTTCGATATCGCCTAAGTCCCAGCCTGAACCTTTCACACAGAGCACATTAATATTATTGCCGCTGATATCAATGGCAGTGGTTTTGACTGAAGTATTGCCACCACCGTGTAAAACCAGTCGTGGTTCGTTGCCGAGCAGGCGTGAGGTGTAAACGCGCAATGCAATGTCTTCATTGATGCCTGCATCAGCATAGTGTTTTATCGTGTCTTGTGCGGTTTTGTCTGACCAGCGATTTTCCATTTTTGTATCTCGTTAATTTTTATTTACAGTGATTGTAGCCTGCATTTCGGGGTAGAGCGCTAGTAGAGCATCGGCACTGGGCTGGCTTACGCCGCGCTCGGTTATCAGTGCGGTGACCAGTCTTGAAGGGGTTACATCAAAAGCATAGTTAGCACTGACGCAAAGATCGGGTGTGAGTTGTACCTCGCAGATTTCCCCTGCCGCGTTACGACCACGGATGTGTGAAACTTCCGTACTGTCGCGTTGCTCAATGGGAATGTCGCGAATGCCATCGGTCAGTGTCCAGTCAATTGTGGTACCGGGCAACGCCACATAAAAAGGCACATTATTGTCGTTGGCTGCGAGTGCTTTCAGGTAAGTGCCAATCTTGTTACAGACATCACCGGTGTAGGTGGTGCGATCGGATCCAACAATGCACAGGTCAACCAAACCGTGCTGCATTAAATGTCCGCCGGTATTATCGACGATAACCGTGTGTGCGATGCCCTGTTGTTGTAGCTCCCATGCTGTCAGACTTGCGCCTTGATTGCGTGGACGTGTTTCATCGACCCAGACATGAACCGGAATACCGGCTTTATTTGCTTTATATATCGGCGCTAATGCCGTTCCCCAGTCTACAGTTGCTAACCAGCCAGCATTGCAGTGCGTCAGAATATTAACGGTGTCTTGTTTTTTTTGATGAATATTTTTGATGAATTCAGCGCCGTGAATGCCGATATTCTCGCATTGCTGAGCATCGTCATTGCAAATGGTGCTGGCATGCTGGTATGCGACTTGTTGCCGCTGTTTCGCTTGGGTGGGTGACAGGACATTTTTCATTTCGTCTAATGCCCAACGTAAATTAACAGCCGTCGGGCGGGTTGCCAGTAGTGTATCGTAAGCGAGTTGAAGATTTTTATCACTGCTGTCTGCCTTCATCGCCAGCGCCATACCGTAAGCGGCAGTCGCACCGATTAAAGGCGCGCCGCGAACCAGCATATCAGCAATTGCTGTGGCGGCATCGTCGATAGTATCTAAAGTGACAGTGATGAATTCGTGCGGCAAGCGAGTCTGGTCGATGATGTGTACCTGTTTGGTATCATCAAGCCATATGGTTCGGTATGGTTTTCCATTGACTAACATGCGGCGCAGTTTATCATAGACTTCACGTTATACTGTGGCTCGGGTCTATTAAAACGAGTGGTTCAGTTATAATGCTCATGGATAAGTCAGGCGCAGTTTATGTCACACAAAATATTATATCTTTCGAGAATCTACCCTAATAACATCGTTGCGGTAAATGGACTGTGGGTTGAAGGTATGGTGACGGCGATGTCGAAATTGCATGAAGTGCGAGTGGTGTCACCGGTGCCTTATTGCCCGCCACTGCCTGAGTCGACGGGTTACGCGAATAATCGAAAAATTCTTAGTCGAAGTAAAGTTAATGGCGTTGAAGTTTATCGGCCACGCTTTTTATCACCGCCGGGTTATATCCTGCACAGTTATCTGGGTGAGTTGTTGTACTGGAGTATCGTCTGGAAGATTGATCGTTACAGAAAAGAATTTCCATTTGAGCTAATTCACGCACATTTTAGTTATCCCGAAGGTTATGTGGCAGCGCGATTAGCCAGGCGTTATAACATTCCATTAATCATCACCGAACATGCCACCTGGAAACCGTGGATGGATGATTATCCCCGGGTGGCAAAGCAGGCGGTATTTGCAGCTGGTGTCAGTCACGGTATGATCGCTGCCAGTCGTTATCTGGCCGATACCATGGCAGCCTTTACCGGTGAGCCGAAGAAGTTGCATGATATTCCAATCGGTGTAAATACCGCTTTATTCAAACCCGATGCAACGGTCAAAAAAGTTCCCAGACAGATATTATATGTCGGCCGTATCCATAAAACCAAAGGCGTTGATATTCTGTTTAACGCCTTAAGTTTATTATTGAAAACACACAGTGATATCCACCTGATTGTCATTGGTGGCAACCTGGGTTTTAAAAATTACCAGAAACAGGAAAATGAAATGCGCGCGTTGGCGACTCGTCTTAATATTAATAGCAGTATCGAATTCGTCGGTATGCAACCACCTGAAACGGTAGTGAAGTATATGCAACAAAGCGCATTGCTGGTATTGCCCAGTCGCAGAGAAACCTTTGGTGCAGTTTTGATAGAAGCGATAGCAAGTGGCACCCCCGTCGTGGCAACACGATGTGGCGGCCCAGATGATTTTGTAACTGATAGTGTGGGCGCTCTAGTGGATAAAGAAAATTCACAGGCACTGGCAGATGGCATTGAGAAAGTAATGTTAAATCTAAATGATTATCCTGCTGATATATTGCATAAGTATGCAGATGAAGGTTTTTCCTGGGATAGTGTTGCACGCAGGACTAACCAGCTTTATGACGCTGCGTTATCTACAGGCGAATAACTAGCGCTAATACTGGTGGGATCGTTTTTTGAGCGTATATTGATATACATGGGAATTGGCGGTATAACACCGTATATTCCGGAGTTATACGGAACTGACTATCTCTGTTAGCCGAGCTTCTGCCTATCTACTTAAACAGGGAGTTTTGCGGAGCTGTATAATAAACTGTTGTGTTCTGAAAAAATATAAAAACGTAAGAAAAATACTGAAAATCATGTAGGAAAAGGACTAAAGCGACGGATGAAATTGCAAGTAGCTCAAAAGCATGATAAGAATAAAGCACTATAAAACGAC
>UOFE01000002.1_pt1 | contig 118840 bp, 95 predicted proteins | sample 1988381 | NCBI WGS metagenome assembly UOFE01 (sample SAMEA4712194, study PRJEB27164) | hydrothermal vent metagenome | biome: marine basaltic hydrothermal vent biome; feature: marine hydrothermal vent; material: mineral | place: Pacific Ocean | collected 2011-06-14/2011-07-23 | depth 1689 m
TTCTTCGAAAACGATCTTAAATTTTTACAGCAGTTCGCGTAGCCGCTTAATTGAGTAGAGTACAGATATGAAATTTAGCGAACAATGGTTAAGAAGCTGGGCTAACCCGGATATTTCAACACAAGACATGTGCGACCAGTTAACCATGGCGGGTCTTGAAGTCGACAGTACAGAACCTGCAGCGGGTGAATTTACTGAAGTGTTTGTCGCGCGTGTAGAGTCATTAGAAAAGCACCCCGATGCTGATAAATTAAATGTCTGTCAGGTAACCGATGGAAAAGAAACGCTACAGATAGTTTGTGGTGCGGACAATGTTAGAGAAGGTTTGATTATTCCCCTGGCGAAAGTCGGTGCGGTTTTGCCGGGTGCTGCTTCTGGTGAATCATGGAAAATAAAACCTGCGAAACTGCGTGGCGTAGAATCATTTGGCATGTTGTGTTCTGAAAAAGAATTAGGGCTTGCCGATAACGCTGAAGGGTTAATGGAACTGCCCGAAGATGCCCCGCTTGGGCAAAATATACGAGAGTATCTTGAACTTGATGACACTATCATTGAACTGGACTTAACACCTAATCGTGGCGACTGTTTAAGTATTGAAGGTGTCGCCAGAGAATTGGCTGTGTTAACGCATTGCGATGTTAATCGTCAGCAAGTTACGGTATGTAAAGAGACAATCAAAGATGAATTTCCAATTGAAATTCAAGCGGATGAAGCTTGTACTCACTACGCAGGTCGAGTAATTAAAGGTATTAATGTAAAAGCAAAAACCCCGTTGTGGATGCTGGAGCGTTTACGTCGCAGTGGTATTCGCGGTTTAAGTCCCGTTGTCGATATTACCAATTACGTCATGCTTGAATTGGGTCAACCGATGCATGCGTTTGACCTGCAGAAACTGGATGGAAAAATATCTGTTCGTTTTGCCAATGATGCCGAGAAAGTCACACTACTAGATGGCAAGAGTCTAGAATTAAAGAATGATGCTCTGGTTATCGCGGATGACTCTAAAGTGCTAGCACTAGCGGGTGTCATGGGTGGTGAAGATTCTGCTGTTGATGACTCGACCACCAACATCTTTCTGGAAAGTGCTTTCTTTAAACCTGAAATTATTGCCGGTAAAGCTAGGAGTTACGGCCTGCACACCGATTCGTCTCACCGTTTTGAGCGTGGCGTAGATACCCAGTTACAGGTTCAAGCTATTGAACGTGCAACAGAGCTTATGCTTGAAATCTGTGGCGGTGGCGTGGGGCCAGTTATCGAACAAAAAACGGCATCGCATCCTGAGCAAGCAATACCGATTCATCTTCGTTCCGACAGAATTAAACGTGTGTTGGGTATTGAATTCAGTGATGAGGAAGTAACCGATATCTTTAAACGTTTAGGGATGGACGTGGAAGAAGTCGCCGATGGATGGGCTGTAAAATCACCCAGTTTCCGTTTTGATATACAGATAGAAGCTGACTTGTTAGAAGAGGTTGTACGTGTTTATGGCTATAACAATATTCCTCGTACAAAACCGAGTTATCACTCGATTATACAGTCGTGTCCGGAAGCCAAAAATTCTTTGAATGAACTCAAAAAATGTCTGGTTAATCGGGGATACTTTGAAGCAATTAGCTATAGCTTCGTCGATCCTAAGTGGCAAAAGATACTCGACCCGAAAGCACAAACTATTGCATTAGCGAATCCGCTATCGTCGGAGATGTCTGTTATGCGAACCACAATGTGGGCAGGTTTACTCAATGCTTTGAAGTATAATGTAAATCGTCAGCAGACACGTGTTCGTCTATTTGAAACCGGTCTTTGCTTTAAGCCCGAGTCTGAAAAATCAGGTGTTGATACGATTGCACAAGATCCTATGTTTGCGGGTGTTATCTGTGGTGATATGAACCACGAACAGTGGGCAGAAAAAAGTAGAAAAGTCGATTTTTATGATATTAAGGCAGATGTAGAAGCACTACTATCGTATTCAGCTGTTGAGTCTTATTTTAAAGCGGCTGAGCACCCGGCACTGCATCCTGGTCAGAGTGCCTGCATTATTCAGAATAGTCAGGTTATCGGTTGGATAGGCGCATTGCATCCAGACGTGCAAAAATCACTGGATATCGACCAGCCAACTTATGTATTTGAAATCAAGCAATCGGCGATTGCAAGTAACCGAATTTCAGCATTTTCACCCTTATCACGCTTTCCAGAAGTCAGACGTGATCTAGCAATTCTGGTCGATGAAAATGTGCCAACAACTGAAATTATGGCAGTCATTAATGCCGCTGCGTCAGATTTGGTGAAAGAAACGCAATTATTTGATATTTATCAGGGAAAAGGGGTAGACGAAGGGGTAAAAAGTGTCGCTTTCGGCTTGATTTTACAGGAGTTTTCCCGCACTCTTACGGACACGGAAGTAGATACTGAAATCGAAAATATTGTATCTACACTAAATCAACAATTTGCTGCTACACTTCGGGAGTAGGTATGGCATTGACGAAAGCCGATATGGCTGAAAGTTTATACGAAGAACTGGGCTTAAATAAGCGCGAGGCCAAAGAACTGGTGGAATTGTTCTTTGAAGAAGTTCGCGCCGCATTGGGTGATGCAAATCACGTGAAGCTATCTGGTTTTGGAAATTTTGTTTTACGAAACAAAACAGAGCGACCCGGTCGTAATCCAAAAACAGGGGAAGAAATACCCATTTCCGCACGTCGAGTCGTAACCTTCAGACCCGGACAGAAACTGAAGCAAAGAGTAGAAGCTTATGCTGGAAGCCAGCAATAATAACGAATTACCCGTAATACCAGGAAAGCGCTATTTCACGATTGGAGAAGTTAGTGAACTATGCGGGGTTAAGTCTCACGTTTTGCGTTACTGGGAGCAGGAATTTTCCCAGCTTAAACCGGTAAAACGACGTGGCAATCGTCGATATTATCAACGTCATGATGTTATTTTAATACGTCAAATTCGTAGCTTGTTATATGATCAAGGTTACACCATCGGTGGTGCCAGACAGAAATTAACAGGTGAAGAAGTGGCTGATGATAGTACACAGAGTCAGCAGATAATTCGCCAGATGCGAGATGAGCTGGAAGGCTTACTTACTATTCTCAAGTAGTCATAAACTTTAAGATATTCAAAAGGTCGGTTTAATCACCGGCCTTTTTATTTGTGCCGGTTATTCTGCCCTGAACCCCTTTTTCCATGCTACGTGTCGCCATTGTTCGGTAAAAAGTGGCTTGTCATTCCCGAATGTTTTTATCGGGAATCCAGTCAGGCGCTTTATGTTATCGATAATGCTAGATCCCGATACAAACATTCGAGGATGACGGCAACAAAAAGAATTTTGGATTTTTCTTCGCTCCCACGCATAGCATAAGCATAGGAATGAGAACACAATAAATTTACGTATTTATAGCAGTAGACAGTTTCGAATCAAAATACTTTCGTGTAACCTACACACCTTTCGGGATATAGCGCAGTCTGGTAGCGCACTACACTGGGGGTGTAGTGGTCACAGGTTCAAATCCTGTTATCCCGACCAAAATCTTACGACACGAAAAGCTCTGCCAGCAATGGACGAGCTTTTTTGTGTTAGTCTTCTTGCTTTCAATTTCACAAGTATTACTCCCCAATGAAAGATTTAGACCAACCATCAAAAACTATTTACCTCAGCGAATACCAGAAACCCGATTTTTTGATTAATCAAGTTAATCTTACGTTCGAATTGTCCGAAGAACAGACTCGTGTGCTTTCAAATTTACAACTAACTCGACAGACAGAAGATGAATCTTGTTCATTGGTTTTGATGGGTGAATGCCTGGAATTAGGTGAGCTAAAAGTTGATGGCATTTTAATCGGTAACGAAAGCTACAAAGTAACTGAAAAAGAATTAATTCTTTCTAATATTCCCAATTCGTTCACTTTGGAAATAGAAACATTTCTTAAACCGCAGGAAAATTTTTCGTTAGAAGGATTATATAAATCCAGTGGTAATTACTGTACACAATGTGAAGCGGAAGGGTTTAGAAAAATAACCTATTTTCTCGATCGACCTGATGTCATGGCTTTATTTACCACGACGATTATTGCTGATAAGAAAAAATATCCCGTGCTGTTATCGAATGGCAACCCCGTTGATGTGGGTGAAAATAGTGACGGCACACATTGGGCGAAGTGGCAGGACCCTCACAAAAAACCATGTTATTTATTTGCACTGGTTGCGGGCGATTTGGCTTATATAGAAGATTATTACGAGACCATGAACGGTTGTAATGTTCAATGTCGTATCTACGTTGAACACCATAATATTGATAAGTGTGACTTTGCGATGTCATCGCTTAAAAAGTCGATGCAGTGGGACGAGGAAACGTTTGGGCGTGAGTATGATCTGGATGTTTATAATATCGTAGCAGTTGATGATTTCAATATGGGCGCTATGGAGAATAAAGGTTTAAATGTCTTTAATTCTAAATATGTTTTAGCCAAACAGGATACGGCAACCGATACAGATTTTATGGGCATTGAAGGTGTCATCGGGCATGAGTATTTTCATAACTGGAGTGGCAACCGGGTTACCTGTCGCGACTGGTTTCAATTAACCTTGAAAGAAGGCTTGACTGTTTTTCGTGACCAGCAATTCACGGCTGACATGAACGCGGCTGCGCCAAAAAGAATTGATGATGTAAATATATTACGCACGGTACAATTTGCTGAAGATGCGGGGCCGATGGCGCATCCTATCCAGCCGGATTCTTATCAGGAAATAAATAATTTTTATACGGTAACGGTGTATAACAAGGGTGCAGAAATAATACGTATGATTTATACCCTGTTAGGTGTTGAAAAATTTAGACAGGGCATGGATTTGTATTTTGATCGTCATGATGGTCAGGCTGTAACGGTAGAAGAATTTGTCGGTGCAATGGAAGATGCGAGTGGGGTTGACTTAAAACAATTCAGGCGTTGGTATAAACAGTCGGGTACACCTGAAATTACAGTCAAGGAAAATTATGATGCGGATAACAAAGTTTATACTTTGACGCTATCGCAATCGACACCTGCGACTCCGGGTCAGGATGAAAAGCTTCCTTTTCATATCCCTGTAAAAATTGGCCTGAATATGGAATCAACAGACAACAGTGTCGTGTTAAATCTTATCGATGGTGAACAGCAATTTGAATTCAGTGATATTCAAGAAAAACCAATGCTTTCAATTTTGCAAGGGTATTCCGCACCGGTAAAATTAAATTTTAATCGTAACGATGAAGAGCTTGCCTATAGCATGGCGCATGAAAAAGACGAATTCAATCGTTGGGAAGCCGGACAGTGTTTATCGACACGTCTGATTTTGTCGATGGTCGAAAGTATTAATAACAATAATCCGCTAGTATTGCCTGATTATTATATTGATGCCTGTAGAGCGACTCTGCAAGATCATAAATGTGATAAATCACTGATTGCACGTGCTTTAACTTTGCCGTCATTAAACTATATCGGTGAGATGATGCCAGCCATCGATGTCAATGCTATACATAAGGCAAAAGAATTTATACACGCCACATTGGCAAACAAGCTCGAAGCAGAATTTATACAGACTTATCAAGACAATATTCAACAGCAATATGATTTGTCATCCACTGCAATGGGTGAGCGATTCTTACGTAATCAGGCGCTATCCTATTTGATGTACGCAGAGGATACAGGTGAGAAGTTAGCTATTCAACAATATCAGTCTGCTGATAATATGACCGATCAAATGGCAGCGTTTAGAGCATTGGTGCATCATAATACTTCTGTTGTCGATGAAACTATCGACAAATTTTTCCAACAGTGGAAACACGATAATCTGGTAATGGATAAATGGTTTACTGTGCAGGCTACGATTCCGCATACTTCAGCTAAAGCAAGAGTAGAAAAGTTATTCGAACACAGTGATTTTGATATTAAAAACCCCAATCGCGTACGCTCATTGCTGGGTGCATTTTGTTCGGCTAACCCGCTTTGTTTTCATGATGTGGATGGTTTTGGCTACCATTTGTTGGGCCAATATATCGAAAAAATTGATGCGATGAACCCTCAAATTGCTTCACGATTATGTGGGCCATTGACGCGCTGGAAGCGATACAGTGAATTCCGTCAGGAACTAATGAAAGCTGAGTTACAGCGATTAATTTCACTTTCAGGCTTATCTAATGATGTGACTGAGATGGTTGAAAAAAGCCTGAAATAAGATGGTTAATGGGCTTTTTTCTCCTATTTGATAGGAAATGGTTAAAAAATAACCGAAATCAGCAGATAAACGGTATATTCTTTCGTTGAATCTTACGGTAATATTTTTAATTAGATATTTTACAAAAGGTTACAAATGTTGACTTTTTTATAGTAATTTCATGGAGATATTGCGTGTAAAGTCTAGACTTAGTTAACGTTTTTGTAATATTGATTAAATTATTAAAAAAGCATTATTAGATAATTAAGCATACGTAAGTAAATACGCTGGAGCTGTAGTATATGTCGAATGTCGTTTCACTTTTCAGTGACACCCAAAAGTATGAAGAACGACCTGTGGTCGTGTTAGCGGACGATGATCCTTCTATCAGACTGATGGTGCGTCATGTACTGGAATCTGAAGACTTTGATATTGTCGAAGCGGCTGATGGCCTGGAAGCGATTAAAGCGGTTGAAAAGCACCACCCGGCTCTAATTTTACTGGATGCGGTTATGCCTGGCATTGACGGTTTTACCACCTGTCAGCAGATAAAAGAAAAAGGTCATACTGATATTCCTGTGATGATGATTACCGGTCTGGATGATGATGCCTCTGTCGAAAGAGCGTATGAAGTTGGCGCCATCGATTTTATTACTAAACCCATCAAATGGGCAGTACTCAAACATCGCGTGAAATCTGTGGTCGCCAAAGTCATTGCTGAACGTAAAGTTCAGCTACTTGCATATCGCGATACGTTAACCGATTTACCTAATCGCCTGTTATTTGCAGATCGACTGGAGCAAGCCGTAATTCGTTCTGCTCGAAGTCAAACATCCATGGCTTTAATGCTGGTTGATATCGATGATTTCAAACTGGTCAATGACTCCTTTGGTCATGATGCGGGTGACAAACTAATTAAAGCTGTCGGTACGCTGATATCTCGATCGCTACGTCGTGCTGACACTATTGCCCGTTTAGGCGGTGATGAGTTTGCCGTTATTATCGAAGGCATAGATAGCCCTGAAGATGCTATTTCCATAGCGGATAACCTGACCACTATACTCGAACATAATGTCCGTCTGGATGATCAGGAAACGTATACCAGTGCATCCATCGGTATCGCAATTTATCCAGAAGACGGTAAGGATGCGCGAACATTATTAAAAAATGCTGATACAGCAATGTTCCGTGCGAAGGAAAATGGTCGCCATTGTTTCCAGTTCTATAAGCCGGAAATGAGCGTTAGTGCGATGGAGCGTCTGGAGCTGGAAAACAGTTTAAAGGCTGCATTTGAAAACGATGAGTTTATGATTCATTACCAGCCTGTTATCGATATAAACAAGAATGAGATTGTCAGCGCTGAGGCATTGTTACGTTGGCAGCATCCCGATAAAGGTATGATCCAACCAACTGATTTTGTCTCTGTCATTGAAGACAGTGGTTTAATTATCGCGTTGGGAGAATGGGTGATATTTAGTGCCTGTAAACAAATTCGAGTGTGGGAAGACGCCGGTTTAAAAGATCAGCATGTGTCTATTAACCTGGCTCCACGTCAGTTCAAAGAGCAGGATTTGGTCGCTTTATTCACACAAGCCATTTCAGAAAATAATGTCGAAGGATCAGCGTTATCCGTAGAGGTTACCGAACGTACTTTGATTGATAATATTGGTGAAGTAGAAAGTACCCTGAAAAAATTACGCGGTATGGGCATAAAAGTGATGCTTGATGATTTTGGTACCGGTTATGCTTCATTAGCTTACCTTAAAAATTTCCCGGTTGATGTTGTTAAGATTGACCGTGCATTCGTCACAGGTATTCCTGATAATCATGAAGATTCCGCCGTTGTTGATGCGATTGCTGGATTGACCCGTGGTTTAAAATTAGAGCTGCTTGCAGAAGGGGTTGAAAATGAGCGCCAGTTGAATGTTCTGAAAGGCTTAGGTTGCCAATATGGACAAGGATACTACTGGAGTAAGGCTCTACCAGGCGATGAATACGAGCAGTTTTACATGAACCAGATATACAATATAGTTTAGGTTATTACTGACTTAAATAAATTTAAAGGTCACACTAAACCGTTGAGTTAGTAGCGCAAACCGCTATTAACTCAACGGTTTTTTTATTTGAACAAGGGAATATTCATCATAATACTGTATTATGTTTTCTTTTTAATTATTGAAACATGAATATACTCATAACAGGTGCAAACCGAGGTATCGGGCTGGAAATGGTTCGTTACTCAATGGAGCAAGGCTGGCGCGTTTTTGCTTGCTGTCGTAACCCTCATAATGCGGACGAGCTTTTTAACATTGCGAAATCATCCAATGGCCAGATAAGTGTTCATATCGCTGACATGCAGGAGCTTAGTACACTGCAAGCCCTGTCCTATGAGCTTAGAAATGATGCAATTGATATGTTGATCAATAACGCAGGGCTCTATGGTTCGGATAAAAATAAATTTGGCTCTGTGGATGTCGAAAGCTGGTTGCAGGTTTTTCAGGTGAACAGTATCGCACCATTAAAAATGGTGGAAGCGTTCTCTCAACAACTGCAAATGGGTAAATTGAAAGTTGTTGCCTGTATGAGCAGTAAAATGGGCAGTATGGCTGATAATGGTTATGGTAGCAGTTATATCTATCGATCAAGTAAAGCGGCCTTAAATGCAGTTGTTAAAAGTTTATCCATTGATCTGAAAGAGCTGGGGATTATCACTGTGGCGCTACACCCTGGTTGGGTGAAAACAGAAATGGGTGGACCCAATGCAGAAATTTCTACACGTGAATGTGTTGAACAATTATTTTCACATCTGTCAAAACTGAATGAACAGGATAGCGGCCGTTTTATCGACATCAATGGTGCTGATATTCTCTGGTAGGTTATAAAGTTTATATGTTGTTTCCTAATCTAGAAAAATTAGAGTTGCTGGTTAAGCAAGCAGCTAAAGAAGAGTTGCTGAAAAATTTCGGTCGCACCAAATTTGAATATAAAGAAGATGGTAGCCTGGTCACTCCGGCAGATTTGGCCATGCAAAACCGGCTTGAAAAAGAATTAAAACAGCAATGGCCTGCTTACGATATTCTCGGTGAGGAAATGACGGAGGAAGAGCAGTCAGTCGTCATCGCAAGGAACGAAGCATACTGGTGTATCGATCCACTGGATGGTACCAGCAACTACGCAGTAGGACTGCCATTTTTTGCTGTTTCTATCGCTTTGATTATTGATAAAAAACAAGCTGTAGGGCTTATCTATGATCCTATTCGTGACGAAATGTTTACTGCTATAAAAGGACAGGGTGCTTTTCTTAATGGCGAGCCTATCCTTTTGTCAGCGAAAACAATTACTGACAATAAACCCATCGTCGCCGAAATTGATTTAAAACGATTGCCGAAAAAACTAGCAGTCAGGCTTGTTAGTGAAAGATTATTTTCCTCACAACGAAACATGGGGTCCTCTGCACTGGATTGGTGCTGGATGGCGGCCGGTCGATTTGACATCTATCTGCACGGTGGTCAAAAACTTTGGGACTACGCGGCGGGAAGTTTAATTTTTAAAGAGGCGGGTGGAATATGCTCATCATTAGATAATGAAGTGGTTTTTCGTGGTCAGCTCGAAGTGAGGTCAGTGTTAGCATGTTACGACGAAAAATTGTTTAACTACTGGTATCAATGGATAAGTAATACAATCGAACAATGAGATTATTAAAGTAAAAAACAAAATGATGCGACAAGTAAGATAGCAGATTTATGGTTACAGGCTCCATTTTTTAAAAATGCACCCGCATCAATTTTCCGAAGCTGGTAGAAAACATGCATCCACGGTATTACAAAAAAGGCGAACCCATATTTAATCAGGAAAAGTGACCATATTGAACGTTTCCCGAATTTTTATTTTCAACCCTATGCGTTACCATGCAGGAGCGTGGAAATATAACTTTGGAATAAAAAAGCCATGAGTTAATCATGGCTTTTTTATTAAATATTCTTGTAAGAGAAACCTGTTTTTAGCGACTCGCTACCGTTGACTGTTTGATAAGATTTCTTATTTTTCTTTCAAGCATGTCTTCATCATTTCCGCGGAACCCTAAATTAGCATGAACCAGTTTTCCGTTTTTATCAATGAGATAAGAACTCGGCATCGCTTTTACGCGATAGGCTTCAGCGGTATTACCCTGTGGGTCGAATGCCACATCAAAATTCGCAGGTATCTGCTGCAAAAATTTATTGGCTTTAGCACGAGACTCATCAAGATTAATAGCAATGACTTTGAATCCTTCATTACCATACAAGTTTTGCATCTTATTCATCCAGGCAAAAGACTTGCGACAAGGTTGGCACCACGATGCCCAAAAATCTACGTATACAATTTGTCCGCGATATTTGTTTAGTTCGATAGAGTGTTGCTGACCATCAAGTTTGAAATCTGGCGCAATGTTTTCGGCGATGACATTATTACTACCAAATATTCCGTACAGGGCTAGTAATGTGAGTGAGATTTTAAATATTGAAGCAAGCATAATTGACTCCGTGGCATTAACATATTAAGTGCAATGAACTAAATACGTTATATCAATGTCAGGCTAGGCAAGGTGGCGGCATAGCGAAACACTGAAATAATGTGTTATAAGTTTGGATGCTTTGGGGTCAATTAGTGTGACGAAGGTGATTGGACTGGATTTTGAATAATCTGTCACTCTTTCGACAACTATTGAGTAATATAGCATTTTTAATCTGGATGTCGATAAAAATCAGCTAAAACCATTATCCTTTTCATGTTTTTTTTCACATTTTACCGTACGTCGTTAAAAACAGGTCGTTCAGAGGCAATTGTGGCAAGATTGGTTTCGTAACGCATTGTTAGCATTAGTGAAATAGGTGCATTTTTATTATCTAAGTATTGTGTTTATACGCTTCGGGTAAGCTAAAATAGAGGCTGTAATACTCTCTCAATTTACTTTTATTCGTACTTTAGATGGCTCCAATATTAATTGATAACCGAGGTCTTATAAAACTAGGCCTTATCTCGCTGCTAACCGTGCTCGCTGTATTTAGTGCGGGTTATTTTAGTGGTTACCAAAAAGCATCGGTGTTTTATACTGCAACAAGTGAAATCGAAAATTTAGTATTGCCAGAGCTTAATTTAGTCGACATCAGTAGTACTGATTCTCATAGCCCTGAGGTTATTCTCGCAGGTGAAGAAATTGATGTTGATCAGCCTGTTGTTACGCCTGTGCTTGATGTGCAGAATCAAAATAACAAAAAAGACGTTGCTGTAATCAATATTGCTAATAGCTTAATAATGTCGCCTAAAAAATCGGTTGAAATCAATTCGTCGTTTAAAGTTATACCGCAGGTGTCAACAGAAAGTATACAAACCTCTTCTTCTGCGGATGATAAAGCAAACGATATAAAAAAAGTTGATATTTCAAGTTTGACAGACGACGAAATAAATAAGATTAAATATTCAGTTCAGGTTGGCATGTACGGCAACTTAATCAATGCCGGGAATATGGTAAAAATATTACAAGCTCAACAGTTTGATGCGTATGTGGTAGATTATAAAAACAAGAAAAACGAAGTTCGTTATAACGTCAGATTCGGTTATTTTGCTGATAAGCAGGCAGCTATTACAGGTTTGAAAAGATATAAGGATGTTGAAAAAAGTGACGGTTATCTGGTGAATTTTTCTATTGATAACATTGTTAATCTGGCGGGTAAAAACACGATTAAAGATAATATAAAACCTGTATCACCAATTGACGTTATCAATGAAAGCAAACCTTCTAAAACAGATTCTAGTGAAATTACACTTAACAAACTTTTACAAGAAAAGTATTTGAGTGTGCTTCAATCGACAGCTCATTAATAACAAGTTCTAAGCTTTTTGTTAAGTTATGTCGCAGAAAATAGAAGTGTTGAGTTTTGATCTTGATGATACGCTATGGCCGTGTTTGCCAACAATAGAGCGTGCTGAAGAATTATTGTACCAATGGCTGAATCAACATGTCCCTTCTATTACGCAGTGTTACACAAAGCAGCAGCTACGTGAAAAACGAATGCGTTTATTAACAAAGCATACCGATCTGGCACATGACTTAACACGACAAAGAATCTTGTCATTTGAACAACTTGCATCAGAATTCAATACCACGTATTCCTGGATACAACCGGCTTTTGATATATTTCATGAGGCGCGCCAACAGGTCACCCTGTTCGATGATGTGAAACCCGTATTGGATAAGCTGAATGATAGATATCAGCTGGTGAGTGTAACAAATGGAAATGCCAGTACCATCAAAACCGGTGTCGATCACTGGTTTGATTTTGCTTTAAATTCGGAAACGGTAGGCAAACAAAAATCTGAACCTGATATTTATCATGAGGTTCAAAAACTTACACAAGTAAATGCTCAGCAAATCGTTCATATTGGTGATCATCCACTACAGGATGTCGCCGGGGCTAAATCTGCGGGTGTACGCGCGATATGGTTGAATCGGCAACAACAGGATTGGCAGCTAAAGACATGTGAGCCTGATGCCACTATCGCCAATTTGCATGAGTTGCCTGATGCTATTAATCGGCTGGTTTAGTGATTCCATAGGTATGTCTCAGATTAGACAGAGAAAATTGACTGTTATTCATATATAATTCGGCATTAACTATTTGATTTTTTTAAGCCCTGAAATTGTCAGGCCAGTGATTTAGAGCAATGATTTTTAAAACCGACGATGTACGTATAACCGGGCTTCAGGAAGTATTACCCCCTATCAAGTTGCACGAAGAATTTCCACTTGATGAACATGCATCCAAAACGGTTTACCACGCACGAAATGCGATACACGACATACTGCACGGTGAAGACGACCGCTTAGTCGTGGTGGTCGGGCCTTGTTCAGTTCATGATCCTAAAGCCGCAAGAGAGTATGCGGTAAAGCTAAAAACATTAATTGATAAACTACAGGATGATCTCTGCATCATTATGCGTGTATATTTCGAAAAGCCACGCACCACAGTAGGTTGGAAAGGTTTGATTAATGATCCTGATCTTGACGAAAGTTTCAAGATTAATGAAGGCTTACGACATGCACGAGCATTGCTACGAGATCTTGCCGTGCAGGGTGTACCCACTGGCACCGAGTACCTGGATCTGATTAGCCCACAGTATATTGCTGATTTGGTCAGCTGGGGTGCAATCGGTGCACGTACTACTGAGAGTCAGGGGCATCGTGAGTTGGCTTCTGGCTTATCCTGTCCGGTCGGCTTCAAGAACAGTACCGATGGTGGTTTTAAAATAGCGATTGACGCAGTACAGGCCGCATCCAGTCCCCACGTATTTATGTCCTTAACCAAAGACGGGCGTTCCGCTATTTTTTCGACTAAAGGTAACCTCGATTGCCACATTATTTTACGTGGTGGTAAGCAACCTAATTACGATGAAAAAAATATTCAACATGCGGCTGAGCAGTTAGAAAAATATGGCATGAAGCCAATTATGATGGTGGACTGTTCGCATGCTAACAGTATGAAAGATTATCGTCGTCAAGTTGATGTCTGTAATAATATTGCTAGCCAGGTCAGTAATGGTGAAAATCGCATCATGGGTGTGATGCTAGAAAGTCATTTGGTGGAAGGTCGACAGGATGTGATAGAAGGTCAGCCGCTGACTTATGGTCAGAGTGTGACCGATGCCTGTATCTCCTGGGAGACGACGGTGACGTGTTTGAATGAACTGGCTGCTGCTGTGAAAAAGCGTCGGGAGATAAATGCAAATCAGGTTAGTGCTTGAAAGCAGTGAATAACTATTGGTGAACAGTTAATAGTTAAAAACAAAACCCGTGATTTTAATTGGTGCTTATTTTAAAATTCACTATTCACTATTCACTATTCACTATTCACTATTCACTATCGCGACGTATACGTCCGTTCAACATAAGCCAAAATAACCGCTTCAAACTCATCCGCGATATTATCGCCTTTTAAGGTCACGGTTTTTTCACCATCTTCATAAACGGGCGCCACCGGGCGTTCACCTGTACCGGGCAAGCTAATACCAATATTGGCGTGTTTGCTTTCACCTGGGCCGTTAACCACGCAACCCATTACTGCTACAGACATATCTTCGACACCGTGAAAATTTTCTTTCCAGTCGGGCATCTGTATACGTAAAAAATTTTGCACTTGTGAAGCGAGCTTTTGAAAATAGGTGCTGGTGGTGCGGCCACATCCCGGGCAGGCGGTGACCAACGGGACGAATGAGCGTAAACCCATGGTTTGTAGAATTTCCTGCGCAACGATCACTTCTTTTTCACGTGGTGCGCCGGGTTCGGGTGTGAGTGAAATGCGGATTGTATCGCCGATACCATCGTGCAATAACATGCTGAGTGCGGCGGTTGATGCAACGATGCCTTTTGAACCGATACCAGCTTCAGTTAAACCGAGATGCAATGCGTAGTTATCACGCTTAACGAGTGAGCGATAGACAGTGACCAGATCCTGTACCACACTCATTTTGCAGGATAAGATTATTTTGTCTTTTGCCAGTCCAATGGCTTCTGCCTGCTTCGCGCTATCCAGTGCTGAGCGAATAACTGTTTCCATCATCACGTCATGTGCATCATGGGGTTTGGATAACCCGGCGTTTTCATCCATTAGTTCAGCCAGCAGAGACTGATCCATGCTGCCCCAGTTAACGCCTATCCTTACTGCTTTATCGTATTTGCAGGCAAGCTCAACCATGGTGGCGAATTGAGCATCACGTTTTTTACCTTTACCCACATTGCCAGGATTAATTCGGTATTTTGCTAGAGCCTGAGCGCAATCAGGAAAATCGGTTAAAAGTTTGTGGCCGTTAAAATGAAAGTCACCGACCAAAGGGACATAACACTGATTGTTATCCAGCGATTCGCGAATACGTGCCACAGCTGCAGCTGCATCCGCATTATTAACCGTTATCCGTACCAGTTCAGAACCCGCGTTTGCCAATTGCATGACTTGTTGGGTAGTGCCGGTAACGTCAGCTGTATCCGTATTGGTCATGGATTGAACGACGATAGGCGCGCCACCACCAACATGGACGATATTATTGTCGCTGCCGATTTTTACGGTGCGAGTCTGGTGTCGGGGTTTGTAGCAGTCAGAAAAATCCATACTAAATAAAAATGTATAACCAGTCGTTTAAAGCCGCGATTTTACCATTCTGGCTGTTATGATGTTTGGTTAAACTGATAAACTAAATAGACAGGATGAAGTGATAAATATATGAAAATTGGTTTTGTGATTAACCCACTTGCCGGTATCGGTGGTGCCGTTGCGCTAAAAGGCAGTGACGGTGAAAAGATAGTTGAGCAGGCACTATCTCTCGGTGCTGAGCCTAAGGCTGAGTCACGTGCCAGCCTGGCGATGTCGCAAATTGAATCAACGGATAAACTGAATTTTTCAATCCTAACTGCAACGCAAGCCATGGGTGAAGATGTGTTGAGTTCGCTGAACTTAGCTTTTGAGATCATCCATCAAGCAAAACCGCAGAGTTCGGCTCTGGATACTAAAAATGTCGTTGCAAAATTTATTGAGCATGGCGTTGATCTAATTGTGTTCGCCGGGGGAGATGGAACGGCGCGCGATGTAATGGATGTTCTATCTGAAATTGGAACAGAGCAGCAGACGATACCGGTAGTTGGTATCCCCGCCGGTGTAAAAATACATTCAGCCGTGTATGCGCTGACGCCGGTGCGAGCAGGTGAATTGATTAACCAGATAATCAATAACCAGCTTATGTCTCTTGTTGATGCGCAGGTCATGGATCTGGATGAGCAGGCGTTTCGTGAAGGCAGGGTTGTTGCGAAATGTTATGGTTATTTATCGGTACCGGTGGATGATACGCGCATGCAACTCATCAAGCAGGGTGGATTAAATCATCATGAACTTGCTGTTCAGGATATCGCAACAGATGTCATTGAATCGATGCAACCGGATGTTTATTACTTGATTGGCTCTGGATCAACTACAGCTGAAATCATGAATCAACTCGAACTGGATAACACATTGTTGGGTGTCGATATTGTTCAAAATAAAATATTGGTTGCGAATGACGTTGATGAGCAGATGATACTGACAACGATTAAAAAGTCGCCGGCTAAAATTATCGTCACTATTATTGGCGGGCAGGGGCATATATTTGGACGCGGTAATCAGCAGTTGAGTGTTAAAGTAATCGAAAGTATTCTTCAGCAATCAAAAGATGAAAAAGAAAATCTTTGTATTATTGCAACAAATGAAAAATTACAATCATTAGAAAATCGACCAATGATTGCAGATACCGGTGATGTATTGCTAGATGAAAAATTATCCGGTCTATACTCTGTTACTACAGGGTATCAGCAAAAAACTTTGTACCGATTAAATTAAATGTTATTCATCTCGTTACCACGCAGGAGTGTGGCAACGAGAATCAATGTTACAGTAGGTTAATAAAATGCAAGACGTAGAGTTCACAAACGGGTTACTGGATTTTATCAATAACTCACCGACACCGTTTCATGCGGTCAAAACAATGATTGAAACTTTAGAGCAGTCGGGTTTTAAACGACTGAACGAAAGTGATTCGTGGTCGGGTCAGGAGCAGGGGCAGGGGTATTACGTTACACGAAATGATTCATCGATAATTGCCTTCCGTTTAAACCAGTCTCTGACTGATAACGGTATAAAAATGGTAGGTGCGCATACCGATAGTCCGTGTTTGAAAGTGAAGCCCAATCCTGGAATAGTTAATAATCAATACTTGCAGCTCGGTGTTGAAGTGTACGGTGGTGCACTACTCAATCCATGGTTTGATCGTGATCTGTCTTTGGCGGGACGGGTTAGTTATGTCAACAAAAATGGTGCAATTGCCCATCAGTTAATTGATCTGCAAAAAGCCGTGGCTATCATTCCCAGTCTGGCTATTCACCTCGATCGTGAAGCAAATAAAGATCGCACCATCAATCAGCAAGATCATTTACCGCCAGTGTTGATGAGATTGCCTGAGAATAAAAGCGAACAGGCTGACTTTAATAGTATCTTAATAAAAATAGTCAATGCGCAAATTGAAGCAATAGACGGTGAACCAGCTGAAGCGGCAAAGATACTGAATCATGAGCTGTGTTTTTATGACGTACAGCCACCGGCAGTAATTGGTCTACATGATGATTTCATCGCCAGTGCGCGCCTGGATAATTTGCTCAGTTGTTATACGGGTTTAATGGCTCTGGTGGATGAAGACAATACGCAGAACGGGCTACTGGTATGCAATGATCATGAAGAAGTGGGTAGCATGTCTGCGGCTGGGGCGCAGGGCCCGTTTCTAAGGTCTGTACTAGAGCGATTGACCGTCAATGATGAAGATTTTGCTCGTATGATTGCACATAGTTCTATGGTTTCCGCTGATAATGCACACGGTGTTCATCCAAACTATGCCGACAAACATGATGGTAATCATGGTCCTATATTAAATAAGGGCCCGGTGATAAAAACCAATGCCAATCAGCGTTACGCTAGCAATAGTGAAACCAGTGCGATATTTAAACACCTGTGTGAATTGGCTGACGTGCCGGTGCAATCTTTTGTCGTACGGTCTGATATGGCGTGCGGCAGCACGATTGGACCAATCACGGCGAGTGAAATCGGTGTCAAAACAGTTGACGTAGGTGTACCTACTTTTGCTATGCATTCCATTCGTGAGCTTGCTGGGCGTTGGGATGCTTACTATCTGTATCGTGTGCTCAAGCAAAATTTCCAGAATTAAAGTGGTAAAAGCGTAAAACACGAAATTCTGTACTACTCTAATCAGTAGTCAAATAAAGTCAGGTGGATGTGGAATTCTTGACTTTTATTTCTAAATGCTTATCGTTGAAGGCTCCCCTTATAAATAGGCGACGAGTATAGAATACAGTGTGTTGTTGCATTTTTTTCATTTTTCATAGCGCGCAAGACCCGTTTAGGCTGACCATTGATGGTTGGCCTTCTTTTTGCCTGCATGGATACAGGTAAAGGGCGTAAGCAGAAGTACGCTATAGCGCAAGGAGCCAGGGACGGCGGTGCGCGTGTGTAAAGGTAAGCTGGTGCTAGAACGATCACGGCTGGCAGTATGCTTGTTTGTGAATAATCTAGAGGTTATTTTCACTTCTATTTCTCGTCGAAGTAGACATTTCAGTGTGATATACATATATACTTAAATACAATTGAACTGTTTACGTTAAGTTGCTGAAATTAAAAGAATGCGCACTCTGAAAAAGTCTCACAAGTTGGAAAGCGTCTGTTATGACATTCGCGGTCCTGTCCATCGCGAAGCACGTCGTCTGGAAGAAGAAGGTCATAAGATTCTGAAGTTGAATATCGGTAATCCTGCGCCATTTGGTTTTGATGCGCCTGAAGAAATCGTACAGGACATGATCCACAATGTGCCGGAATCTCAGGGTTATAGCGATTCCAGAGGATTGTTTTCGGGTCGAAAGGCGGTGATGCAGTATAGCCAGCAAAAGGGCATCGCCAATGTGGATATCGATGATATTTACTTAGGCAATGGTGCCAGTGAACTTATTGTGATGTCGATGCAGGCTTTGATCAATAATGGGGATGAAGTTTTAATTCCTGCCCCGGATTACCCTCTGTGGACGGCGGCGGTCAGTTTGTCAGGTGGTCAGCCTATCCATTACCTGTGTGATGAGCAATCGGACTGGTATCCGGATATTGATGATATCAAGTCAAAAATTAATAAGAACACGCGTGGAATCGTCCTCATTAATCCAAATAATCCAACGGGTGCGGTTTATCCAAAAGAAATTTTACTCAGCATCATCGAGCTAGCAAGAGAGCATGAACTGATTATTTTTTCAGACGAAATTTACGACAAAATTGTTTACGATGAGGCCAAACATATCTCAACAGCTTCATTGGCTGATGATGTATTTTGCATTACCTATAATGGTTTATCAAAAGCTTACCGAGTCGCCGGATTTCGGGCTGGCTGGATGGTTATCAGTGGCGACAAGACGCATGCGACAGATTATATAGAGGGTATCGAACTGCTGGCTTCTATGCGCCTGTGTTCGAATGTACCGGGACAACATGCGATTCAGACGGCATTAGGCGGTTACCAAAGTATTAATGAATTAATTGTGCCGGGCGGTCGCCTGTATGAGCAGCGTACTCTTGCTCACGAATTATTGACATCCATCCCGGGAATAAGCTGCGTCAAACCAAAAGGTGCCATGTACCTATTTGCAAAATTAGATCAGAAAAAATTTCATATTAGTAATGATGAAAAGATGGTATTGGATTTGTTAAAACAGGAAAAAATTCTTATCGTTCATGGTTCAGCTTTTAACTGGCCTGATACTGATCACTTTCGAGTTGTGTTTTTGCCACATGTGGATCAATTAGAAAAAGCCATGCATTCTATAGACAAATTCTTTGCCGGCTACCGTCAATAGTCGCTACTATTTAACCGTATAGCAGTGTCTCAACTTGCTGAAAATTTATCCAGATTGCAACTGAAGATAAAAGCCTGTGCGGAAGCATCTGGACGTAATGTTAATGACATCCAGTTGATCGCTGTATCAAAAACAAGAACGCTGGATGAGGTAAAGCAAATTGCTGAATTGGGTCAAATTAATTTTGGCGAAAATACAGTACAAGATGCGCTAACAAAAATACCCCATCTAAACCAACAGCTCGAATGGCATTTTATCGGCCACCTGCAATCAAAAAAAGCAGGCAAACTACCCGGTTACTTTCAATGGATACACTCTATAGATAGCATAAAATTAGCACAAAAATTATCAACGGCTATGTCTAGTCACTCCGACAATGCGACATTAAATTGTTTGATTCAAGTAAACGTCAGTGGCGATGAAAATAAATCGGGGTTAAAGCCAGAGCAGGTTAAGACATTCTTACAAGAAGTATTAAATTTTCAACTACCTTGTTTGCAGTGGCGAGGGTTGATGACAATCGGTGTCCAGGGTGATGAACAACAGACTCGAAGTGCTTTTGCGCAATTAAGAGCGTTGCAGCAACAATGTAACGCTGAGTTAAACCTATCGATGTTTGATCAATTATCGATGGGTATGAGTGGTGATTATTGTTTGGCAATCGAAGAAGGTGCGACTTTGATTAGAGTGGGAACTTCGATTTTTGGACAACGTACATAGTCCTGTTAACGACTCATAGCGGACAGTCAAAACAACGTCAAAATATTTAAAAGCTTGAACCGCAGATTAGGGCAGGATGCCCGTAAGTAGAATAATGCAGGAGCAATTATCGAGGCGCGGAGGCGCAGAGAAAAGTCGATTGTTATTGATGTGAACGCACTTCGTCATTCCGGCATGTTTTTAGCCGGAATCCATCTATCAGGTTAGTGCAAGTCTTAGACGTGGATACCGGCTAAAAACATGCCGGTATGACGTTGTTTTTATAATCGAATTTATTTTTCTCTGCGGTTCAATCTTTTGATCTTAAAACGTCAGCTTCTGGCCGTTAACAGACCCGCAGAGAATTCTTAGTACCCCAAAAACAAGGCGGGCACGCAAACAATAAAGTCTACATGCCCTAGCAGCGCATGATTGCTGCTAATTCGGTGCGATGTCTGTGGTTCAGCTTTGTACAGACAGCATGATTTAGCAATCACACTACGTTCGGTTTGTTTTCTACGAAGCTAAATGAGCACATTAAGGCTTATTCTCCTTCGTAACTAAAGTGTTTTTTTTACACTTTGTCTGCAGTTGCAGGGTAGTACTTATTTGGTGCATTTATGCAGGCATTATCTCAATGCTGCCTCTGTTGATTCACTGTTTTAGAAATTAACAGTCGAATCTTATTTTGTGCTTACAATAAATGTAAAGTTACCATCAGCATGGTTAATAAAGTCATCATGGCTGAGAGTGTCGCTAGTGCTGTTATTTTTATTCTCATTTGAGCGTTCCAGTTAACGTAATGAAGTTAACCGACCATATCAATCCATTTATAGTGGCTTTGTTTTAACAGGTTCTTACCTGAGCCTTGCTATGTTTAAACTAGGTGCTAAATATCATTGTATTAAAATAGTATAAAATTATTATATTAGAAAATTACAATATAGTCAATAGCAATCGTTCTAAATATCACTTTGACGTGAAGGGCGCTTAAGGCGGTTTGGCCGTTGATTAAACGGTTTTCCAGAATCAAGAAGGGCGTAATTGCACCCTTCTTGAGGTTGAAGTTCTGTTATTAATCTTAAATCTGCTCGCTCACTGGCTCGATTGTTTGTGTCGTTGGTTTGTTAAATGATGTGCGTGAGTCATGCATTATCTGGTGAATCTCTTCATGTAGCTCAGAAATGCGTTTATGTACTTCCTGCATTTTTTGATTCGTTTCTATACGATTTTTCTGAGCACGTTGAAATATTGCTTTACGCGTTTCATAAGCAGCCACTCTTTTTTCCTTACGAGTTTTCATCATGGTTTCATATTGCATGCGTCTGGCCACCATTTCAGTTTCATATGCCTGGCGATGTTGCTGCATTCTGGCGTTATAGGCATTTTTCTGTACCTGTGCGCGAGCTATGGCATTTTTATGTGCCCGAATACGCAAATCACGTTGCGTCATTTGACGGTTATTTATATTTGCTGAAATGTGTTCTGCTATTGTAGTGTTATTAGCAACAGGCGCTGTTGAAATAGCAGCAATATTGGTATTTGAACGAACCATTTTTTCTTCAGATGCAGTTGCAACGTTTACTGAGCCTTCTGTTTCTCTGTCTGAAGTTTCCTCTGCTTTAGCCGATGTGTCTGCGGCGGTAGTTACCTGAGTCTTCGTTGAAACGGTTTGTTCGGTAATGCCGCTTTTGATGACAACAACTTCACTGCCAGCGATCGTTTTGTCTGTCGATGTAACAACTAGTGCTTCTGCTTCAGCTGTTATTTTATCGTTTGTAATGGTTTCAGTTGATTCTGTCTGGTTGTCACTTGCAACAAGACCTTTGTATTCTTCTTCGTAGAAGGTCGCAATGATAACGATTGCTGAGACTAGTAGCAGAATTGCAGGGATGACAAAATTGCCATTTTTTGAGGTGCTATTAAGATTTTTTCCAGAGGTGCTCATGGTATATTTTCCAGTTTTTTAAAGATTATTATGAATAATTTTTTCTACTTATCGTGATTCGCCACGCACCATAAAAAAGGCCGAAAACCTTAAGGATTCAGCCTTTTTAAGTCAATCGTAATATTAACTATTGTGCTGTTGTAACAGGTGTTTGTTGAACAGGAACCTGGTTGTAAGGCGCGTAGCCGTACTGTGGTTGATAGCCATAAGGAGCATAACCACTGTTATAACCATTATTGCTATTCCAGTAATTGTTTGCGTTACCACGACCGTTTCCCTTACCTTTTGCTTTGATCTCGAACTTCATTTCCATATCCATTCCGCCGGCCATATCGTTCATCATGTCCGTCATCGCATCACCAAAAGTATTGTTATTCCAACTATTATTGTTATAACCATTATTGTCGTTGTTGAATGGGCCCCACCATGCATTAGCTGTGGTTGAGATAGCAAGTGCCACAGTTGCAGCTAGTATTTGTAGTGTTTTCATTTGTAGGCTCCTAAAATTTATTAGCAGTGAGTTTCATGCGCTTTAATTCTTGGTTGTCATAATATTAGAAAGTACGAATATGGTATATATGGCAGTGGGGGTAGGTAGAGTAGGGTGTTGCGCTATACCGTACATCCTGTACATAGTCACACCGCCATCCCTGGCTCCTTGTGACATACCGTTCATCCCTGAACATAAAAAAGCCGCGTCATTTTCATGACGCGGCTTTTATGTAGCCAGGTAAAAACTTAAGCTTATTTAGCTTCAGTTTTTACTTCAGCTTTAGCAGCTGGAGTTGCTACTGCAGGTGCAGCTTGTGGAGCAGGAGCGTAACCGTTGTAGTAACCGTTAGTACCGTTGTAATTGTTAGCACCGTCGTAGTTGCCGTTTCCGTTACCTTTAGCATTGCCTTTACCAGACGCCTTCATGCCGAAAGAGAAAGAGCCATCGAACTCGCCAGAACCGTCTGCAGAACCATCACCAGAACCGTTGTTGTTCATGCTGTTGTTACCATTGTAAGAACCATTGTTACCATTGTAAGAACCGTTAGAACCATTGTAACCGTTAGCACCGTTGTAGTAGTTGTCACCAGTGTAATTGCTGTTACCTTTACCAGCGCCTTTACCCGATGCTTTCATACCGAAAGAGAAAGATCCGTCGAATTCGCCAGAACCGTCAGCAGCACCGTTACCAGCACCGTTTTGTGAACCGTTGTTGTTAAAATTAGAGTTGTTACCGAAGAAAGGCATATCCCAATCAGCAGATACAGCAGTTGAAGTTGCTAAGATAGTTGCAGCAGCTAAAGTTTGTAAAGTTTTCATTTTAAACCCTCAATAAGTTTTGTTATACAGCAATAATTAAAAATTAGTTTCATGCGCTTGATTCGTGAGAACCATTGGCAGCATTATATTAGAATTGTCGAATATAAGTCAAATGTGATTTACTAATCTTGAAGTGATTCTTAGATACATTTTAAATAAATAAAACTATATATAACAAGTATTTATGTTCATAAATTAAAGCAATTCATTACTAAAATCTATCGCTAATGGGGTAGGGGTTTACCCTGTTTTTACCCCTTTATAGAGCAAAAATGAGCCTTGTTTTAGTGCCTCAAAAAATAGAAAAGCCGGCATATTGAGGTGCATACTTCGCCACTCAGTTTGATGATTTTCAACTGCTGGAGCACTATGAACAAGTGGTTCAGTAGTTGAAAATTAGCCGATTTCCGGTCAGTTTAAATGCGATTGAGCATTTGCTCGCGGTTAGACTGGTTACGCTGAGCAGTGGCTGAGCGTAGTTCGTACAAGTCTTTGTTACGTAAAGCCAGCGCCTCTATCATTTGCTGTTGGCGGGTAACCTGCTTACGTAAGCTGACAACTTGATTCTGTTGACTGACTTTGTATCGATCAAGCTGCCTGGATTCCAGTGCTTTAATGCGCGCAAATAATTCAGACATGTGTTTTTTTTGCTCTAGCTTGAATGCTTGGGTACGTGCTTGTCTGACTTCTTCTCTGGCTTTGTTTCTATTGGTTAGTCTATCGGTTAGTTTGACTTGTCTATCAACAAGTATCTGTTTAATGGTTGCAACGGGTGTTACTTGTGCGGTTTGTTCCACTGAGGTGCTGGTAGCAAGTGTTGGTTCTGCACTTATATTTTTTGTGTCGTCCACTGTTTCAACAGCTAGAGTTGAATTCTTGTTAGTTTCTTCAGCGCTTGCTATGTTTTTTGCTTTCGTTACAACAGGAGCTTCTGCTAATGATGTTTCAACTGCTGCACTTGTTTGTGAAGCCGCTTCAGCACTTATAGCCGTGTCACTGATATCTGTTGATGCGGTTGCTTTGCTAGATATCAGTTTCTTTTTATTTGATTCTGCAATCTCAGCTTCAAGGTCAGCAACTTGTTGATCAATGGTATTAAGTTGTTTTTCCAGCATGATAGCGGTTGTGACAATGATGCTAACCATAATGATTGCAATAACGGCATATTTACCTAGTGGCCCAAAAATAACTTTGTTATCAGAGGGCGCTGTGTTTGTAGCTTGTTTTTCTGTAGTCATGATGTTCTTCCGTTTGGAATAGGTTGTTGGATTATTCTATTGAATAATCCTGGCAATGAAAAAGCCCGGCACCTGAAATATCAGATACCGGGCTTTTAGATCATGCGTTTAAAGCTTTAACTTAGGCTTATTTAGCTTCAGTTGTAACTTCAGCTTTAGCAGATGGAGCTGCTACTGCAGGTACAACTTGTGGAGCAGGAGCGTAACCGTTGTTGTAACCGTTAGAACCGTTGTAGTAGTTAGAGCCGTCGTAGTTGCTGTTGCCTTTAGCCGCGCCTTTGCCCGATGCTTTCATACCGAAAGAGAAAGAGCCATTGAACTCGCCATCAGCAGATCCGTCAGTTGCACCGTTACCACTGTTGTTCCAGTCGTTGTTACCGTTGAAAGTACCGTTGTTACCATTGTAAGAACCGTTAGAGCCATTGTAACCGTTAGCACCGTTGTAGTAGTTATCAGTTGTTTGGGTACCGTTACCTTTACCCGCGCCTTTGCCAGATGCTTTCATGCTGAAAGAGAAAGAACCGTCGAACTCGCCAGAACCGTCAGCTGCGCCATTACCAGCACCGTTTTGTGTGCCGTTGTTGCTCCAGTTTGAGTTAGAGTTGTTGTCGCCAAAGAAAGGCATGTCGTCAAAAGTAGGCATATTAAATGCTGATGCAGCAGTTGAAGTAGCTAAGATAGTTGCAGTAGCTAGTGTTTGTAATGTTTTCATTGTTGAACCCTCAATAAGTTTGTTATACAGCAATAATTAAAAATTAGTTTCATGCGCCTTGGTCTCTACGACCAGCGATTGAAAGTATATTATAATAATCTAATATAAGCAAGAATTAATTTACTTACAAATAAAGGGTTATTTTTAACTTATTGTTTTCATTAAATAAATAATTAAACTGAGTTTAAGGTTTTATAGAATCAACGTAATGGCATAGCTCGTCCAGTAGCGCTAATTGGCTTCCAATCGTGTCCGGAGCGGTGCGAATGGTTTCAATTTCGGCCATAAACTGGTTTATCGTTCTATGTGAAGTGGCAGGGTTGGTGAATTTGTCCTGTCGGTAATCGTTCCATTGTTGGCGTTCGTCGTTATTTAGTGTATCTGGGTAATTTCGGGCGCGATAACGAAAAAGCATTTCTTGCAGGCGAGTATCATCGAAGTTGAAATGCAGTTCGCTCAGATTTTTTTCGTGTGTGTTCCGAATGGTATCAATACGTTGGTTATCATCACGGCTAAAAAAACCACCAGAGTAAAGTTGACCATCAGGATCGCTAACTTCGGGGAAGTCACTGTTTTCGAATATGCTTGATGTTTTAGCGGCAAATTCATCGATATGTTGCAAAATTAGTTCGCGGTGTGACTGGCATGTCTCAATATTGATATTGAGTCTGTTCGCTGCCTTTTCGTCCATCGTTTTTAGTGGAACAATAATCGGACACTTATTAATGTGTATTTGTTTAAGCGGAATGCGTTTTATACCTTCCGGTAGTTCTGCCGCAGGGGTATATAATCTGGCGGCCATCTCTTCAGCGTCTGCTGCAAAAAAGTCTTCAGGATGAACGCTCAGGTCATACATGATGAAGCCATTCTTATTGACGGGGTGCTGGCAAATCGGCATCACCATAGCGATAGCGCCACGTTCAGCAGAATAACGTGAGGACACGTGTAACAAGGCATCACGTGTACGCAGGTTAATTTGTTTACTGACATCCGTCTTTTTACGCATACTATATATGTAGTCATACAGGCGCGGCTGTCTGTCTTTGATCAGTTTGGCGACAGCGATTGTAGCGTAAACATCCGACATTGCATCATGTGCTGCTTCATGTTTTATTTCGTTTGCTTTCGTCAACAGTTCTAGGCGAATACTGGGTTTGCCATCCTGTTCGGGCCAGTTGATACCTTCTGGGCGTAATGCACGTGTTAAGCGAACGGTGTCAATAATATCCCAACGAGAATTACCGTTCTGCCATTCGTGCGCATAAGCATTGAAGAAATTTCGGTAGAGCGCGTTGCGAGTGAACTCATCATCGAAGCGAATATTGTTATATCCTGCGACACAGGTTCCCGGTGTCGAGAATTCACGGTGAATAGTGCTGATAAATTCAACTTCGTTGATGCCATCGGCGAGCGTTTTTTGCGGTGTAATGCCGGTAACCATGCAGGCGCGGGGATCAGGAATGCAATCATCAGCAGGTTTGCAATACAGTGTTAGTGGATCACTGATGATGTTTAAATTTTCATCGGTGCGAATACCGGCAAACTGCGATAGGCGATCATAACGTGGGTTGATACCGAAGGTTTCGTAGTCGTACCAGTAGATTGAATTGGACATAGAACTAAAACAGTAAATAGTGAGTAGTTGATAGTGAATAGTAAAGGCATGAAAGCATAAATACAAACCTGATGTTTTGGTTTTTAACTATTCGCTATTAGTTATTCACTGTAGTTAAGATGCAAACCGTTATCTCTTCACGATCATGGTAAAGCTGTTTTGCCATTATGTTAAATTTTAATCCGGCTTGTGTTAGTTGTTGCTGTAACAATGCAATACATTCCTGAACGCTGGCATGGCGTTTTTTCATCGGCAGTTTTAAATTGAATATCGCATGGTTGCAGTGTTTACTGGTAAACCAACGTGTAATTAATCGACTAACGTGCAAAGGTCTTTCTGCCATGTCGCAGACTAACCAATCTACTTTCTTTTTTGGCGAGTAAGTAAAAGCATCCGTTTGCAAATGTTCGACCATGCCGGTTTGCATCAACTCTGATTGCATTGGCCCATTATCAATCGCCGTCACCAGGCAATCACGTTGCACAAACTGCCATGTCCATCCGCCGGGTGCGGCACCAAGATCAACCACAGTCATACCATTTTTAATTAATTGTGCCTGTTGTTCCGTTGATAAAAACCAGTGGATGGCTTCTTCCAGCTTTAATGTTGAACGACTCGGTGCAGAGCGCGGCATTTTAAGTCGTGGTATGCCCATAGGATTTGTCGCACTGTTTTCAACCGGCACGATGCCGATATTTACGTGCTGTGAATCGGTGAAAAACAAATGCAGACGCCAACTGGCATGAGACGATAACAGTTTTTGTTTTTTTAAAGAGCTGATCAGATGGGGTTTGAACTGTTTGCAAAATTTGCTGAGTGATTTGCCTTCATTGGTGTCGGGGTAATCCAGTTCAACATCGTAAAAGTGTAAGTCAAAATTTTTGATGGTCTTAAGAATATCAGGTAGTCGGTTGGATTCTGGTAGAGTCAGGTACTCTTTACTGGTGGCAAACCATTGGCGAGTGAAAACCAGTTGGCGAAAATTAATTTTTGTTATTAATTCACTGGACTGCTGTTCACTGCTGCTGACCAGTGAAACAAAAGCGGACTGGTCTTTTGTCTGAATATAAGCAGAGAAGAGATGGTGATTTGCTAGCGCCATTATTTCGCTGGCACATTCTTTTTCGAAACCGGGGCGGCACAGTAAGATGATCTGATCAAACATAGTTAAGTTGTACCACTCTAATTCGGCACTGAATGTAGGGTGTCAAAAAATAAGGAACGCTGTACCATACGCATACTAATTTATAGAGTCCTGAGGTTTTCATGGAAACAAGTGAAGTTAAAAGCATTATTGAAGCAGGTTTAGATTGTGAAGCGACAGTGACTGCGGACGGCAGTAAGTATACCGCAATCGTGGTGTCAGATGAGTTTGAAGGTAAAACCATGGTCGCAGAGCAGAAGATGGTTTACGCGCTGGTGAATGAACATATTCTAAGTGGTACGATTCATGCTTTGACGATTAAGGCTTATACGAAATCTGAGTGGGCGGATAAATAGTGAGTGACTGCTATCGGCTAGAAGCTGACGTTTAAAGATCAAAAGATTGAGGTGCGGAGACGCAGAGAAAAATAAATTCGATTATAAAAACAATGTCATACCGGCATGTTTTTAGCCGGTATCCACGTCTAAGACTTGCACTTGCCTGATAGATGGATTCCGGCTAAAAGCATGCCGGAATGATGAAGTGCGTTCACATCAATAACCATCGACTTTTCTCTGCGCCTCGATAATTGCTCCTGCATTACTCTACTTACGGGCGTCCTGCCCTAATCTGCGGTTCAAGCTTTTAAATATTTTGACGTTGTTTTGACTGTCCGCTAAGAGTCAATAGCAGCTATTCAATATTCAATCACTACTGTCCGATAACTGTGCCGGAGCTACTTCAAATAATTACTGGCGTTCACTTTTTCCTGAATAATTTTAATCATCTCAGGAAATACTTTTGGTGCAGCGGCAATGATGTCGCCACTTTCCAGATACCCGTCTCTGTTTTCAAAGTCACTGACAATGCCGCCTGCTTCACGAACGATTAGCGCACCGGCAGCGATATCCCAGGCTTTTAAGTTGAATTCCCAAAAACCATCAATACGTCCTGCTGCCAACCAGGCTAGATCTAGTGCAGCCGAACCCGGACGACGAAGACCGGCGGTTTTCTGCATTATCTCTTTCATGGTTTCCAGATAGGTGTCGAGATAGCTTTGGTCATAGTAGGGGAAGCCAGTGCCGATTAAGGCATTAGTAAGGCCCTTATGTCCTGTTACACGAATTTTTTTATCATTTAGCATGGCGCCGTTGCCACGCGAGGCAGTGAACAGTTCTTGTGATATGGGATCGTAGATGACACCAACTTCCAGACGTCCTTTGTATTTTAGTGCAATAGAAACTGCAAATTGTGGAAAGCCGTGCAGGTAGTTTGTGGTTCCGTCCAGTGGGTCAATAATCCACTGAAATTCTGATTCTTCATCTTGCGTACCACTCTCTTCAGCGAGAATACCATGGTCGGGATAGGCTTCTTTAATGGTGGCGATAATGATTTCTTCCGCCATATGATCCACATTACTGACGAAGTCATTATTTTGTTTGGTGACGACCTTGAGTCGATCCAGTCGATCCATATTGCGGACGATAATGTCGCCAGCCGCGCGCGCAGCACGGACTGCAATGTTTACCATTGGTTGCATAGCTATACTTTATAAAAAAACGTTGGTTGAAAAAAGGGTTGAATTACTAGTAAAGTGCCGTGTATGAAGTAGGTTTTTTATTAAGTAAGGCGAAAATGGTTGAAAAAGCGCAGCTTACACGTATTTAACACTTCGTGTCCCCGCACCTTGAAACCATTTTTAACGCAGCCATAATGAAAAAAAATACTTTATACAAAGGGCTTTCAATTTAGTGCGTAGCATAGCAGAATTGCCGCCATGACACAGCAGGCAAATCCTACGCTACTTAAAAATATTCGCATTGTAATGGTGAATACCTCACATCCGGGTAATATTGGCGCAGCGGCGCGTGCCATGAAAAATATGGGGCTGGAAAAATTATATCTGGTTGAGCCTAAAGATTACCCATCTCTTGAAGCAATTAGTCGTTCAGTCGGTGCAGTTGATATTTTGGATGATGCTGTCGTTGTAAAAGATTTGGACGAAGCAATATCGGGTTGTATTTGGGTGGCAGGGACAAGTGCCCGATTCAGAACCATCGAGTGGCCAATTCTTGAGCCGAAAGAATGTATAGACAAAGCACTGGAAAATATCGAGCAGGGTGAGATTGCAATCGTGTTTGGAAATGAAACCAATGGGCTGACCAATGAGCAAATGGAGCGGTGCAATGTGCTACTGCACATTCCAACTAATCCTGAATTTAGCTCGCTCAATATTGCTGCCGCTATTCAGGTAGTCTGTTATGAATTTCGGCAAGCGCTGGTAAAGGTGAGAGCAACAACGCCAAAAGGCAGTAAGCATCGTTATGATACCCGAGCGGATGCTACGCAGCTGGATGGCATGTACGGACATATTCGTGATGCGTTAGATCAGCTGGGTTTTTTTGGTACCAAAAACCCAGACGTTATGATGCGACGATTAAAGGGCTTGTTTAGTCGTGCAGAAACCACGCAGAGAGAAGTCAGTATTATTCGTGGAATTTGCGCAGCTATCCAGGGTAAAAAACGGCCTCGATAAATTTGCCTTAAGTTCTATTAATCAAAAAATTAAGTCCTAGTGTTAACCATGCAATTAAAAAACACAAACCACCAATAGGGGTGATAATGCCCAGCCATTTAGTGCCGCTTAATGTGAGTGCGTACAGGCTGCCGCTAAATAAGATGATGCCGATCGACATGAAAATAGCTGATGTGTTGATGTACTGATTGGCAAAGTCTTTACTCAAAACACCGATTAGTATTAATCCCACGCCATGAATTAACTGATAATCAGCAGCCGTTTTGAAAACAGCTAGATATTCTGGTGTGAGCATGTTTTTCAGTCCATGCGCACCAAAAGCACCTGCACCTACAGCTAGAAATGCGTTAAATGCCCCGAAGGCAATAATTAAGTTAGTCATTGTAGTAACCTTATTTAATTTTTTTCATAGTCGTAATATAATCAGTTAAATTATTTTAACAGTTAGCGGAGAAATTGCATGCCATCTTTTGATATTGTTGCTGAAGTCGACAGCCATGAATTAACCAATGCGGTTGATCAGATGAATCGTGAAGTTACTAATCGATTTGATTTTAAAGGCAGTGATGCAAAAATTGAATTAAAAGAATATGAGATGAAGTTTGAAGCAGCCAGTGATTTCCAACTGAAACAGATGCGCGACATCATGGTAAATAAATTATCCAAACGCGGTATAGATAACCGATGTTTGGATCGCGGAAAAGTAGAGGAAAGAGGGTTACGTGCCTATCAAACTATCATCGTCAAACATGGAATTGATAAAGAAGATGCTAAAAAAATCACCAAGATGATTAAGGAACAGAAATTTAAAGTGCAAGCGGCTATACAGGGTGAACAGGTGCGTGTGACAGGTAAAAAGCGTGATGATTTGCAGGCGGTGATGGCTTTTTTAAAAGGCGCAGAAATAGATTTGCCGTTGCAGTTTAATAACTTTAGAGATTAAGGGTTGAGTTCGTTCTTCCCGAAAAATAGCTGATCTGTACTGCTTTTAACTAATATTCAGATTTAACGTTTATTATTTTTTTATAGCATTTTTTCGATAGTGTAAATATCATACCGTGTTTTTTTACTTTTGATAAAGGTATTTGGCTTTTTTTCATTGAGTGTTTCTGCGTGAGTCGGGCGTTTAACGACGACACGCTTCTTTGCAAACAACAAAGCATTGTCTAACAGGTTGCCAGCATCGTCGTCCTGTCCATGCAATCGCTGTAATATTTGCATATCTTTTTTCACTAAGGCCGATTTTTTACGTTCTGGATACATGGGGTCGATGTAGATGACGTCGGGCGGCGTCTGTTGTTTTGATTGTTGTCCATGAATATAGTCATTTGCATTCTGGTTGATGAGACTAAAACCCTGTTGTGAAATTTGCTCGAACCCTTCATTTAGTGTCGCACGTTCCAATGCGTTTTCTAACAGGCAAAAAAGTACGGGTGAGCGTTCTACCAAGGTGACGGGGCAGCCGAGAGTGGCAAGAACGAAAGCATCGCCTGCTAGACCTGCAGTAGCGTCAAGTACAGTCGGCGTAATGCCTGATTTCAGGCCGATGGCTTTAGCAATGGCCTGGCCGCGTCCACCACCGAACTGTTGGCGATGTGCCATCGCACCCTTTAAAAAATCGATTGAGGTCGACGTGTTTAGTTGGGTATCAAATAATTCAATAAGATCATCATGAAAGATTAATTGCAGATCATACTGACTGTCTTTTTTATTAAGCAGAGAGAAGTCGTTCAACTGACAAAATACTTTTGCCTGCTGCTGTCGCAACTTTGAAAAACAGACAACGGCGATCGACGTTATGTTCTGCTTTGAATTATTTGCTGTCATTCAACCACTATGAATTTTTGTTAACAGGCTGTTATGATAACCGATATGAATAAATTTATAGATATCGGTGTAAATTTAACTGGTAGCTCGTTTAAAAAAGACGTCTCGCAAGTTATAGAGCGAGCACAGCAGGCCGGGGTCGAACAATTAATTGTTACCGGCACAGATATAGAACGCAGTGAGCAGGCAATAAATTTATCTCAACAATATGAATCCGTGTGTTATTCAACCGTGGGATTACACCCGCACCATGCCAGTGACTATTCAAATGATACGGGCAGTGAATTAAGGGAGATGCTGGGTCATAAACAAGTTGTTGCTGTCGGTGAATGTGGGCTGGATTTCAATCGTAACTTCTCTAGCCGAAAGGAACAGGTTCGAGCCTTTGAAGCACAAATTGAAATTGCAATAGATTTACAGAAACCGCTTTTTTTACATCAGCGCGATGCACACGATGATCTGGTTGCAATTATTAAAAGTTGTCGTAAAGACTTAACGCGAATCGTTGCGCATTGTTTCACGGGTACCATTGAAGAAGTGAGTGATTACAATTTATTGGATATACATATTGGTGTAACCGGTTGGATTTGTGATGAAAGAAGAGGGCAATCTCTTCAACAGGCGGTAAAGCAGATACCATTGGACAGGATAATGCTTGAAACCGATGCGCCCTATCTTTTGCCAAGAAATCTCAAAACGAAACCGGATAAAAAAAATCGTAATGAGCCTTGCTTTTTACCTCACATAGCGAGTGCTGTAGCAAAACATATGAAAGTTGAAGAAACTCAACTTGTTGCGGCTGCAATTGATAATAGTCAATCGTTTTTTGGTATTAAACCCTTAGTATGAAATTTTTTAAAACGTTTATGTTAAAGCCATGGGTGAAACATTGAAGCAACCCTGTTATCTTTTTTAAGTGCATTAGTTAGCAGTCTTCGTGACTTGCTGCCTATTATATTAGTTATTGCTTGCTTTTAATTATTTGTATTGCAGTCGGCTCCCGGTAATATATTGCAAATAATAATTGGTCTGATTTTTGGCATACTCGGTTTGACGTTTTTTATCTTTGGCCTGAAGTTGGGGCTATTTTCTGATTGTAAGTTATACCGATATGGTTTTAAAAGCACTGGTGAGCTTTTAATATAAGTATAAAATTATTGTTTTGATTCGTGTAGTTCTGCTGCCTGTAAAGTATTACGAAGCAGCATAGCAACAGTCATAGGGCCGACACCTCCCGGTACCGGTGTAATCCATGCTGCACGTTCTGCTGCTTTTTCGAAGTCCACATCACCCGTGAGTTTTCCGTCGGGTAGTCGGTTGATGCCAACATCAATGACGGTGGCGCCGGGTTTTACCCACTCTCCTTTAACGATTCCAGGTTTACCAACTGCAACGACCAAAATGTCTGCGGTGGCTACATATGTGGCTAAGTCTTCGGTGAAGCGGTGCGTCGTAGTGACGGTTGCGCCGGCTAATAGTAATTCCATGCTCATTGGGCGTCCGACGATGTTGGACGCGCCGACGATGACAGCATGGCTGCCTTTAAAGGTTTCACCTATGGCTTCCAGCATATGGATAATACCATGTGGTGTGCAGGGGCGCAGCACGGGCATACGCTGTACCAAACGACCAATATTGTATGGATGAAAACCATCAACGTCTTTCTCCGGGTGGATGGCTTCGAGTACGAAAGTGTCGTCTATATGATCGGGTAGTGGCAACTGAACCAGTATGCCGTCTATCGTGGCATCATTATTTAACTTATCGATAAGGTCGAGTAATGTCTGTTGATTCGTTGTTTCGTCTAAGTTATACGATTTAGAGATTAAGCCCACCTCATCACAAGCCTCTCTTTTTTTTCTGACATATACTTGTGACGCAGGATTAAGTCCAACCAAAATAACCGCTAATCCAGGCGCGCGTCGATTATTTTTTACACGCTTTTCAATATCGAGGCGAACCCGGTTTCTAAGCTCTGTTGCTATGGCTTTGCCATCAATAATTTGTGCTGTCATGTTATTTTTATTGTAATCCGAAATAGCTAATTTTCGCACGTTGAATATAGTAACCACAAGGTGAAAATAGTGTCTTGACCATCGCTTTAGCACAGCGTAATATTCCCCGCCTCTTGATTCGTGCAAAAACAGTCCCAATTTATGTTTTTGCGTCATGTTTTCATGAAGCGATTGATAGAATGTCGGGGTATAGCGCAGTCTGGTAGCGCGCCTGCTTTGGGAGCAGGATGTCGGGAGTTCGAATCTCTCTACCCCGACCATATTTATATCCAGCTACTATGGATAAAGTGGTTGGAAATGGCATTACAGGTTAATGCTAATCAGGGAGAGAGATTTGAACGTTAGAGTTCGACGAAATTGTCGGGAACAATTTCGAACGTGCGCAGCACGGCCCGTAGGGCGAAGGGCAGGAGCCTGGAGTAATCTCTCTACCCCGACCATATTTATACTCAGCTGTTATAGATTAAGAAGCTGGAAGAATAGTGTTACAGAATAACGTTATTCACTAAGATCAGGTAAAAAAGGTCAGGTAAAAAATTCTGCGCCTGTAGCTCACTCGGATAGAGCATCGGCCTTCTAAGCCGAGGGTAGCAGGTTCGAATCCTGCCAGGCGTGCCAAATTAATGCGCCAGCATAGTGTGTTTAGAAAATTATGGTGGGCGTAGCTCAGTTGGTAGAGTCCCGGATTGTGATTCCGGTCGTCGTGGGTTCGAGCCCCATCGTCCACCCCATATTATTAGTTGAGAAGTATTTTCTCAGTATATATAAAGCAGCTGAATAGATTTAGCTGAAGTTGTTAAGGCAACTGGTAGAGCAGAGGTGCCAAAATCCTTTGGTTCAGAGTTCTAATCTCTGATTATCCACCCAAAAGTTTTATGCCAAAAGTCTGATGGCAACGAGTTAATGCGGGCAAACCCTGTATTTATTTGCTAAAATCAGCATCTTATTGCGAGAGTGGCGGAATTGGTAGACGCGCTGGTTTTAGGTACCAGTGTCTTTGACGTGAGAGTTCGAGTCTCTCCTTTCGCACCATATTATTCTTAAATCAAGTTTTCCATATTCCGTATGGGAAGCTTTTTGTGGTCTTATCATACAGAGGTAATTATGCAAGTTTCAGTGGAAACAGGCGAAGGTTTAGAGCGAATCCTAACCATTAAGGTGCCTGCAGAAACCGTCGAGTCAGAAGTTAATAATCGATTAAATTCTTTAAAAAGTTCCGTTCGAATCGATGGTTTTCGTCCGGGTAAAGTGCCCCTTAAAGTTATCAAGCAAAAGTACTCTGGGACAATTTTACAAGAAGTGGCTGGTGAGTTAATGCAAAGTACTTTTCGTGAGGCATTAACGCAGGAAAATTTAAGTCCTGCTGGTGATCCAAAGATACAGGCGCAGGATTTAACTCTGGGTAAGGTGATGGAATATACCGCAACCTTTGAAGTCTATCCTGAATTAACACTTACACCTGTTACCGATCTGGAATTAGAAACGATTGACGCCAGCGTTGAAGATGCCGATGTTGACAATATGATCGAGGTCTTGCGAAAGCAAAAGATGGACTGGGCAGAAGTTGATCGTGCCAGTGCTGATGAAGACCGAATGAGTATCGACTTTGTTGGTACTGTCGATGGTGAAGAATTCGAAGGCGGTTCTGCCAATGATATGCCTATGGTGCTGGGCGCGGGTCAGATGATTCCCGGCTTTGAAGATAAGCTACGCGGATTAAAAGCATCGGAAGAAATTACCTTTAAAGTCCCTTTTCCTGATGACTATGCAGCGGAAGAACTGGCAGGTAAAGAAGCTGAGTTTGCCGTTACAGTTAAAAAAGTTGAAGAGCCTAAACTACCTGAAATTGATGAAGAGTTCGCCAAGGCATTTGGTGTCGAAAATGGTGACGCTGATAAACTGAAGGTAGAAATCAAAGCGAACATGGAACGTGAATTAGAAAGGCGAGTACGTACATTATTAAAAGAAAGTGTAATGGACTCCCTTATTAAGGCTAATCCCATGGATGTGCCTTCTGCTATTGTTGCTCAGGAAGCGGAAGCACTTAAGCAACAAACTGAAGCCCAATCGCCTGGGAGCAATCTTCCAATCGATTCATTTATGAATGATGCGAAACGTCGTGTTCAACTGGGTATGGTGCTGGCTGAAGTTGCAAAAATTGCAACTCTGGATGTTAATGCCGAAAGTGTTAAAGCAAAAGTTGAAGAAATGGCTAAAGATTATGATGATCCTGACGAGTTTATTAGCTACTACTTGGGTAATAAGGAACTATTGCGCGGTATCGAAACCTTAGTAATGGAAGATGCTGTGGTTTCATGGGTTGCTGATCAAGCTAAAGTTACATCAAAAAGCAGTAGCTTCGATGATGTGATGAACCCAGATGGCAAGTGAGATTAGTTAGAGAATGCGGTAAAAGTATAATATTGGTTTTATCGTGCAAGTAGTTAAGTTGTAATTGTGAGCAAATTATAAGGTACACACTAATGATGAATAATAATTATAAAAATGGTGCGATACACGGTGAAATTGAATCGCCATCATCAAATCTGGTTCCCATGGTCATCGAGCAAACACCACGTGGTGAACGCTCTTATGACATTTATTCACGTCTGCTGAAAGAACGTGTAATCTTTATCGTAGGTCAGATCGAAGATCACATGGCGAATCTGGTCGTAGCGCAGTTGTTGTTTTTGGAATCCGAAAATCCTGATAAAGATATTTCCATATACATCAATTCGCCAGGTGGTTCGGTAACGGCTGGTCTGGCTATCTATGACACCATGCAGTTCATAAAACCAGATATCAGTACGTTATGTATCGGGCAGGCAGCTAGCATGGGCGCAGTTTTATTGGCAGCCGGCACCAAAGGTAAACGATATTCCTTACCGCATTCACGTGTCATGATTCATCAGCCTCTTGGTGGCTTTCAGGGGCAGGCATCAGATATCGATATTCATGCTAAAGAAATTTTAAAAATTCGTGAGCAGTTAAACCAACTGTTGGCAAATCACACCGGTCAAAGTATTGAAACCATTGATAATGATACCGAGCGTGATAATTTTATGGGTGCTGAAACAGCAACTGAATATGGACTGATTGACGAAGTATTGAATTTTCGGTAATAGCCCACACTATTGAAGAAGTAGGTAAAAATAATAAGCAGTAGTTTTGGTTAAATATTGATCAAAATAACAGGGTTTAGCTCTTAAATTATGTCGATTTTTCAATCTAATTGTAAAATTCACTACAGAAACTAGAGAAATCCCTCTTTTTAGACCCAATATTATCCTAATTCCTGCATGAATTTTGTCTATACGCTATTGTTTGTAGTGTAAACGACGATGTCTTCCCCTGCCGTTCAAGATTAACTTGTAATCTTGGTAGGGAATGGGCAAAGTTATGGTCATATTGACGTGTTGAGAGAGAGTTTATGAGCGACGATAGAAAAACCACCGGTACGGATTCTGAAAAGCTTCTTTATTGTTCCTTTTGCGGTAAAAGTCAGCATGAAGTTAAAAAATTAATTGCTGGTCCATCGGTTTATGTCTGTGATGAATGCGTTGAATTATGTAATGACATTATTCTCGAAGAATTAGAAGACGAAACTAGTACAGCTGTTAAAAAGCTGCCCACTCCACATGAAATCAACGCTATTCTTGATGATTATGTTATCGGTCAGGAAATAGCCAAAAAGATTCTATCGGTGGCTGTTTATAACCACTATAAACGTCTTGAAGTAAAGCATAAAAAAGACGATATCGAATTATCTAAAAGTAACATTCTGATGATTGGGCCTACGGGCTCAGGTAAAACCTTGCTTGCTGAAACATTAGCAAGATTACTGGATGTGCCTTTCACTATTGCTGACGCGACTACTTTGACTGAAGCCGGTTATGTTGGTGAAGACGTCGAGAATATCATCCAAAAACTATTACAGAAATGTGACTACGATGTTGAAAAAGCACAGACAGGTATCGTGTACATTGATGAGATAGACAAAATCTCTCGCAAGTCGGATAACCCTTCAATTACACGAGATGTTTCAGGTGAGGGTGTACAGCAGGCTTTACTAAAATTGATTGAAGGTACGGTTGCGTCTGTTCCTCCTCAGGGTGGGCGTAAACATCCGCAGCAGGAATTTTTACAGGTTGATACAGCGAACATTCTGTTCATCTGTGGCGGTGCATTTGCGGGTCTGGATAAAGTCATCCGTGACCGTTCAGAAAAAGGCGGTATTGGTTTTAGTGCTGAAGTTAGAACAAAAGAAGAAGATCGTAAGGCACATGAAATTATCAATGAATTAGAAGCAGATGATTTGATATCTTATGGCCTGATACCTGAATTCGTTGGTCGTTTACCCGTTGTAGCAACGTTGGAAGAGCTGGACGAAGATGCACTAGTGACAATTTTGACGCAGCCCAAGAATGCTTTGAGTAAGCAATACGGTAAAATGATTGAAATGGAGGGCAGTGAGCTTGAAATACGTGAAGAAGCCCTGCACGCGATTGCCAAAAAAGCTATGGAGCGAAAAACCGGTGCACGTGGTCTGCGTACCATACTTGAAAATATACTGTTAAATACCATGTATGAGCTGCCATCTTTAGACGGCGTATCAAAAGTGGTCATTGATGAAACAGTGGTTGACGGTGGCAATGAGCCTTATCTGGTTTATGAAGGTGGTGAACCGCAGAAGTTGAGTCAGGAAAACCAATAAGTAGTGAAGCGCGACTAAGTGTTTAAACAGTAACTTGCAATCAAAAACTGAGGTTTGCTGCAAAGCCACAAATTAATACAAAATAATTATCTAAAAGTCACTTGAAAAGCGCTGCACTTGTCTACACTTGTATATAACTGATATAAATAAGAGGTAGTCATGGCTAGCACAAAAGATTCAGAAGCGAACTTGCCACAATCGACAGATGTTTCAGCAGAAGTTCCCGTTTTACCCCTACGCGATGTGGTCGTTTATCCACATATGGTCATTCCTCTATTCGTCGGTCGTGAAAAATCCATTCAAGCACTTGATGCTGCTATGCAAGCTAACAAGCAAATTTTGCTGGTTGCTCAGAAGAGTGCGGATATCGATGATCCAAATATCGATGATGTACATGAAATTGGTACGCTAGCAACCATCCTGCAATTACTAAAACTTCCAGACGGAACCATCAAAGTTTTGGTTGAAGGTTCTCAGCGTGCCCAAATTCAGGGTATGAAAGAAAGTGGTGATTTTTTTGTAGCCGGTTATCAACTGTTGTCTGATGCTGTTGCTAAAGATGATCAGGAATTAGACATTCTTTCACGCTCGATTCTGAGTGTGTTTGATCAATACGTAAAACTCAACAAAAAAGTTCCATCAGAAATTTTGACTTCTCTAGCGGGTATTGATGAACCATCACGTCTTTCCGATACGATTGCTGCGCATATGTCGTTGAAACTGGACGAAAAACAAAAAATTCTTGAAATAGCTGATGTTCAGGAACGTCTGGAATACATCATGAAGCTAATCGATGGCGAAATCGATATGCTTCAGATTGAAAAGCGTATCCGTGGTCGTGTTAAGCAGCAGATGGAAAAAAGCCAGCGAGAGTATTATCTGAACGAACAGATGAAAGCGATTCAGAAAGAATTAGGTGACATGGAAGATACACCGAATGAAGTCGAAGAGCTTGAGCAAAAGATTGAAAAGTCTGGCATGAGTAAAGAGGCCAGAAAGAAAGCTGACAGCGAATTAAATAAATTGAAGATGATGTCACCTATGTCGGCTGAAGCGACAGTGGTTCGTAACTACATCGACTGGTTAGTTGACTGCCCCTGGAAGAAAAAATCAAAAATTCGTAATGATCTTACCGGCGCCGAAGATGTGCTGAATGAAGATCACTATGGTTTGGATAAAGTCAAAGAACGTATTTTGGAATACCTGGCTGTACAGCAGCGAGTAAAAAAACTAAAGGGTCCAATCTTGTGTTTGGTCGGCCCACCAGGTGTCGGTAAAACTTCACTGGGGCGTTCGATTGCGAGAGCGACTAATCGTAAATACACTCGAATGGCGTTGGGTGGCGTACGTGACGAATCTGAAATTCGAGGTCATCGTCGTACTTATATTGGTTCATTGCCAGGTAAAATTATTCAAAATCTGAGTAAGGTCGGCACTCGTAATCCACTATTCTTGCTCGATGAAATTGACAAGATGGCGGCTGATTTTCGTGGTGATCCCGCTTCAGCTTTGTTAGAGGTGTTAGATCCCGAGCAAAATCATACCTTTGCTGATCATTATCTAGAAGTGGATTTTGATTTATCAGATGTCATGTTTGTAGCCACCGCAAATAGTATGAATATCCCGGGTCCTTTACTGGATCGTATGGAAGTTATTCGGCTACCCGGTTATACCGAAGACGAAAAGGTTGAGATAGCAAAAGCCTATCTGATGCCTAAGCAGATGAAAAACAATGGCTTAAAAGATAGTGAGTTAGAAATCAGCGATGCTGCTCTACGCGATGTGGTTCGTTACTACACCCGTGAAGCAGGTGTACGTAGCATTGAGCGGGAAATCGCCAAGATGTGTCGTAAGGTGGTGAAAGAAGTCTTGCTTTCGAAAGACAAAAAAGGAAAAATAACCAAAATTACACCTAAAACACTTGAAAAGTACCTTGGCGTCAAACGTTTCCGTTACGGCCGTGCAGAAGATAATGATCAAATTGGACAGGTAAATGGTCTGGCATGGACAGAGGTAGGCGGCGAGTTACTTACAATCGAATCTGCCGTTATGCCTGGTAAAGGCAAATTATCTTATACCGGTCAGTTAGGTGATGTGATGCAGGAGTCCATTCAGGCTGCTATGACCGTTATTCGAAGCCGGGCAGCAGCATTAGGTTTAAAACCAGACTTTCAGGAAGGTATCGACATACACGTCCACGTTCCTGAAGGGGCGACGCCTAAAGATGGTCCGAGTGCAGGTGTCGGTATGTGCACAGCGTTGGCATCATCTATTACGAAGAAAGCCGTTAACGCAAATGTTGCGATGACAGGTGAAATTACGCTTCGTGGTGAAGTGTTGCCAATTGGTGGCTTAAAAGAAAAACTACTGGCCGCTCATCGTGCAGGAATTGAGACCGTGCTAATACCTCATGAGAACGAGAAAGATTTGGTTGAAATACCTAAGAATATTTTAAGTAAACTTAATGTAAAACCGGTTCGTTGGATTGATGAAGTTCTTGAATTGGCATTAACGGAAATGCCAGAACCACTTAAAGAAGCAGGTGGGTCGTCAGAGAAATCAGGCAGTAAAAGTTCTCGCAGAACAAAAGGTAAAAAATCTGAAACAACAATGCGTCATTAATCTGTGAAATAGCTTTAAATGTATTACATTAAGTCGTTCATAATAAAGTAATGATAAGCAAATACATTTCGTGAATGTATTTGCTTTTTTATATCCAGAGATGGATGGTATGTCACAAAGAGCCATGGATGGTGGCACGACGATATCTATGGCTAGTAATACGAATTTTAGTAAAAAACCTTGAAATGCCAGTGTTTCTGCTGGTTTGGCGTTGACACATTGGGTAACTCACTGTATAAATCTTCGCTGAGAACAACTTTGTTAGTCAGCTTCGATTTGTTCCTGTAATCTAAAGCAGGAATTAAAACTAGAATAATAATTTCTATCAAAGTTCTCTTATATAACACTACCAATCATGGGAAAAATTAATGAATAAAACAGAACTTACAGATGCTGTTGCTGATGCAACTGACTTAACTAAAGCAGATGCTGCTCGTGCAGTTGAAGCTGTCCTTGGCACAATTACAAAAACACTAGCTGGTGGTGACCAGGTGGGTATCGTTGGCTTTGGTACATTCCTTGTACGCGATCGTGCTGCACGTGTTGGTCGTAACCCACAGACCGGTGCAGAAATACAGATTGCTGCGGCAAAAGTTCCGGCATTTAAGCCTGGCAAAGCCCTTAAGGATGCAGTAAACTAGCGCGCCTTTCGCGGAAGAGCTTATCTAGCGAGAAGGCTTACCAAGTTAAGGGTGCTTAGCTCAGCTGGTAGAGCGTCGCCCTTACAAGGCGAATGTCGGGGGTTCGACTCCCTCAGCACCCACCAAGTACGGACCGGTAGTTCAGCTGGTTAGAATGCCGGCCTGTCACGCCGGAGGTCGCGGGTTCAAATCCCGTCCGGTCCGCCATATGAAGGCAGTGCCGCACTAGATTAACAATCGGGTTGGTTTAGTGCGGCATATGTCATCTATGCATTTTCATGCACTCGCAATAAAAAAATCTGTCAAACGACCCATACAAAATTCAATGTATTAGGTATAATTCTGCAGAATATTTATCACAAATAATCTGTATTTTTTATCAAATTAAATTTAAGTACCAGGTTGTTTAAAATCAGGCAAAGTTTCAGGGCAATATAAATTATGTTACAGGCTATCAATGATCGTATTAAAGGTTGGTTAGGCATCGCTATCGTCATATTGATAGGCTTGCCATTTGCATTATGGGGTATTCAATCTTATTTCGACGATGCAGGCCCTAGATATGCCGCCAAAGTAAATGGACAGGAAATTACGGCAAACCAGTTTGAACGTACTGTTTCGATACAACGTCAAGCACTATTACGTCAATATGGTAGCGAATTGCCTATCGAAGAAAAAGAACTACGTGAAAAAACATTAACGCAACTAATCAATCAACGTTTACTTGAAAATGTTTCATTTGAAAAAGGTTACAGGGTTTCGGATGCGGTGTTATCTGCAAGAATAAAACAGATGTTTACTGTTGATGGCGTGTTTGACCGTATGCGTTTTGAAGCGAACGCTAATGCCATGAATATGAGCATTCCTATGTTCGAGAATACATTGAGAAATGAATTAAGAACAAAGCAAATGCAAGCTGCTTTAGCGAATACTTCGTTTGCAACAAGACATGAACTGAACACTCTAGCGTCACTGAATGAGCAAACGCGTGATATTAGTGTTTTGACTTTTAATGTCGATCACTTTTCTACAGCAAGTGAACCTAGCAGTGAAGACCTGCAGCAGTACTATAATGAAAACTTATCTCGATTCATGATGCCTGAAACGGTCACAATTGATTATGTTGAAATTAAATCAGAAGATTTAGCGGAAACAATCACTGTTGATGAAGAGCAAATAAAATTAATGTATGACGATTACGTCACTAGTATTAAAGATCGTGAAGAACGCAAAGCACGACACCTGTTATTGACGGTTGCTGCCGATGCAAAAGAAGAGGATAAAATTTCTGCCAGAGTAAAAATCGAATCACTCAAAAAGAAAATTGATGAAGGTGCTGATTTTGCACAGCTCGCAAAAGAAAATTCTCAGGACACGGGATCAGCAGTTGAAGGCGGTGACTTAGGCTGGGTCGCGTTGGGTGAAATGGTTAAACCGTTTGAAAAGGCTTTATTCGCACTGGATAAAGGCGCGGTTAGTAATATCGTAGAGTCGCAGTTTGGTTACCATCTTATAAAGCTTGATGACATTAGAAGTGAAGAGGTCGAGCCTTTAGGTATTAAACGATACAGTCTCGAAGAAGATATAAAAGCAGATTCCGTCGCATCAATGTTTTATGACAGAAGCGAGCGTCTGGCATCGATAGCGTATGAAAACCCAGATAGTCTTGACTTAGTCGTCGAAGAATTAGGTCTTAAAGTTAATACAAGTAAATCTTTTTCAAGAACAAAAGGCGAAGATGTCGCTGGAGAGGAAAAGGTAAGAAATATTGCATTCTCTGCATTAGTATTACAAGACGGTGCGAATAGTGACATCATTGAGATTTCGCCATCACATATAATTGTCTTACGCATAAACGAACATAATCCATCTAAAGCGATTCCATTAGAACTGGTTTCTTCAAAGATTGAAAACATTGTCAAAATAAAACGCGGACATGAACAAACCAAAACTGCAGCGTTAGGTGTAAAAACTAAAATTGAAGCTGGGGAATCTGTTGATAGTGTGAAGGCAGATGGCATTAGTGTGGATGTTATTGCTGACTTAGGTCGAAATGATCGATTAAAGGTTTCTGATTCATCAATTTTATACAGTGCTTTCGATTTGGTTAAAAGTGAAAGTGGTAGTCCAAGTGTAAACGTTGTTGATCTGGTTTCAGGTGATGTTGTGCTGGTTGTGTTAGATAAAGTGAATCCGGCAGAAAATATTTCTCAGGATAAGCTGGATCTGGTGAAGAATCAGTATCTACGCGAAAACTCTGTACGAGATTTTTCGAACGCCCTGCTGTCGATTAAAGAAAATGCCAACATTGATAAAAATACTAATATCATAAATCGTTAATTCCTTTTAAACATTGCAGGTGGTTCGTGGCAACTAAAATAAGTTCTTTAGCACTGCATTGGCAAATATTAATTGCACTTTTTCTTGCGATACTGACGGGCGTTTTTTTTGATCAAAACGTTTCAATTTTTGGCGTTCCTCTCCTATCGATTCTAAATTTCTTTGGCACATTATTTCTTAATGCGTTAAAAATGCTAATTGTGCCATTGGTTATGGCATCAATCATTACCGGTATGATGAGCCTTGAGTCCGATGCTCTAGGGCGTTTGGGTTCAAAGACTGTACTGTATTACGCCACCACCAGTCTGGTGGCGATATTAATTGGTTTGTTTTTTGTAAACTTGCTACAGCCCGGTATAGTGGATGGCGAGCCGGCTCGAAATATTATTGGCCTGTCGGCTGAGACAGATGAAATTATTAACAAGGTCGGGGACAAAGGCGCTTCTGATATTGCTGAAGTACTCTTACGGATGGTGCCACCCAATATTGTGACAGCTGCGGCACAAGGGCAGATGCTGGGCTTGATATTTTTCAGTTTGATTTTCGGTTTTTTCGTTTCAAAATTAAAAGGCGCGTCAGCTCAGATTCATAAAGATTTTTGGCAGGGTTTGTTGGAAATCATGATGATGATGACGAATCTTGTTATGAAGTTTGCACCTTATGGTGTCTATGCCTTAGTGTCAAAAGTGGTTTTGATATCCGGTGTTGAAGCGTTTGAACCATTGGCTCTGTTTTTTGCCACCGTTATACTGGCTTTAGCTGCACATCTTTTGTTATTTCTTCCAGCAGTTTTGCGATTTCTGGCTCGTGTTTCACCGACTAAACATTTTAAAGCGATGTTACCTGCATTATTAACAGCATTTTCCACCAGTTCGTCATCAGCCACTTTACCGATTACCATGGATTGCGTCGAAAATCGAGCGGGTGTTTCTAATCAGGTTTCGGGTTTTACTTTGCCGCTTGGTGCAACCATTAATATGGATGGAACGGCTTTATATGAGTGTGTTGCAGCGATGTTTATCGCGCAAGCATACGGACTAACTCTTGATATTACGACACAGTTTACAATCGTACTTGTTGCGTTACTGACGTCAATAGGGGTGGCGGGTATTCCCTCTGCGAGCCTGGTCGCCATTACTATTATTCTAGCGACAATCGGTTTGCCACTGGAAGCGATTGGTCTAATTCTGGTGGTGGATCGTGTGCTGGATATGTGCCGCACGGCGGTTAATGTATTCAGCGACTCGTGTGCAGCAGTAACGATAGCGCGCCTTGAAGGTGAGGAAACGCGGTTGTAAAGTCGGGGTCAGAAACGATTTAAACACCAACCGAGGTAAGGGACGATTGGCACTTACTTAAGAAAATTTTTATTACCAAGTTCGTCATACCGGCACGTTTTTAGCCGGTATCCATCTAGTAGAAAACGTAATATAACTCTTTTATAGCAATCTATTATACCAATCTAAAGCATAGATTCCGGCTAAAAACACGCCGGAATGATAGTGTGTTGCTTAAGTAAGTGCCATTCGTCTCTGACCCCTGAGGTTATTCTGAAATATCACCCATCAATCCAGCCGTATGATAACCAGAATCGACATAAACAATTTCGCCCGTAATGCCACTAGCTAGTGGTGAGCAGAGGAAAGCAGACGTATTACCCACTTCTTCAATGGTGACGTTACGACGTAGAGGCGCGCTTTGCTCAACATGTTTAATGATTTTATTAAATCCAGAAATGCCCTTTGCCGCCAGCGTTTTGATAGGGCCAGCAGAAATGGCGTTAACGCGGATACCCTCAGGACCTAACGAATGTGCTAGATAACGTACATTAGCTTCAAGGCTGGCCTTAGCTAGCCCCATTACATTGTAACCGGGGAAAGCGCGTACCGCGCCGAGATAGCTCATGGTGATGATGGCAGCATCTTTTCGATTTTGCATCATGTGTCGTCCTGCTTTAGCAATAGCTGCGAGGCTGTACGAGCTAATGTCATGCGCTGTATTAAATCCATCACGACTAATATTATCCAAATAGTCGCCTTCAAGCATCTCTTTAGGTGCAAAAGCGACGGAGTGAACGATGATGTCAAGGCTGTCCCAGTAATCATCCAGATGCTCGAACACGGCTTCGATTTGATCATCATCTTCAACATCACAGGGAACGACGATGTCAGAGCCACATTCGCCCGCTAATTTTTCGACACGTTCTTTTAATCTTTCACCTTGATAGGCAAAAGCCAACTCAGCGCCTTCACGTGTCATTGCTTTAGCTATGCCCCAGGCAATAGAGCGATTACTTGCCACACCAAAAATTAATACCCGCTTGCCTGCTAAAAAACCCATAACTCGTTCTCCAAAATTATTATATGTATTGTTAGCCAGTCGTAAGTCTGTGCTGTAAACTCTGTTGGCACATGTTAGGCGGATTATTCCGATAAAACAAGCCACAGAAATCAATATTGATTACAATAATAAAAAGTAAAAATTATCACAAAGTATTACATTTGAAAATGAGACTAAAATCATTTTCTGAATCGCTTTTGCCCATGCTGAAAGTTATTTTCGTCTGCTGTTTATTCCTGCCTGTTTTAGCACAAGCCGTACCCGCTATGGGCATGGGTTATGAACCTAAATATAGTTCTAACTTCCAGCACTTTGATTATGTGAATGCCGATGCACCTAAACAGGGTGAATTAATAATGATGGGCTTAGGGACGTTTGATAGTCTGAATCCTTATCTCTTGAAAGGCATTTCTGCCGGTGGTTTGGGTTTACTGGTGTTCGAAAGTTTGCTGGAAAAAAGCATGGATGAGCCATTTAGCGAATATGGTCTTATCGCAGATGATTTTTATCTTGCAGATGATGAACTATCCGTAACCTTCCACATTAATCCATTAGCAAAATTTTCAAATAACGAAAGTATCACTGCGGATGATATTAAATATTCATTTGATACTTTAGTGAGTAAAGCTGCCCATCCTCAGTTTCGTGTTTATTATGCCGATGTTAAATCGGCAACGGTAATCGATAGTCAAACCGTTCGTTTTGATTTTAAAAATAAAAATCGAGAGTTGCATATGATTGTGGGTGAGATTCCTATATTTTCCAGAAGGTGGGGCGAAGGCGAATCATTTGACAAACTCAGTGATATAAAACCGATAGCAAGTGGACCGTATCTGGTTGAAAGCTATCAGCGTGGCAAATCAATAAAATACATTAAAAATCCAGATTATTGGGCAAAAGCACTGCCCGTTCGCAAAGGCATGTTTAATTTTGAAAAAATATCTTACAAGTATTATAAAGACTCAACGATTGCACTTGAGGCATTTAAAGCCGGTGAATTTGATTTCTTTTTTGAAAACTATTCTAAACGTTGGGCGCGCTCACATAATGGGGCGCATTATGATTCAGGTAAGATAGTTAAGACTGAGCTAACGCATAAAAACAATGCCGGTATGCAAGGTTTTGCCTTTAATACTCGCCGAGATAAATTTAAAGATGTGCGCGTCAGGCGTGCGCTTAGTCTGGCATTTGATTTTGAATGGGCGAATGATAAATTATTTTACAATCAGTATGTGCGTGCGGGAAGCTACTTCAGTAACAGTGAGTTAGCTGCACAAGGTCTGCCAGAAGGTAAAGAACTGGTGCTGCTGGAAAAATATCGTGATCAATTATCCGAAGAAGTATTTACCAAGTATTGGCAACCTGCTACAACTTTGGCACCGAGTAGTTTACGTAAAAACTTAGTTCATGCACGAGATTTACTTGCTGGCGCAGGCTGGACAATTCAAGATGGTGTGCTCAAGAATGAGCAGGGTGAGGTTTTTTTACTGGATATCTTATTAGTGCAAAATGGCTTCGATCGAATCATTGCGCCGTATGCACATAATTTAAAAAAATTAGGCATTGAAACCAGTTATAGAAAAGTTGATTCATCACTCTATAAACGTCGTTTAGATACCTTTGAATTCGACATGGTAGTGACCAGCTTTTCTTCGTCTGTATCACCAGGTAATGAATTAATGAATATGTTTCATTCTCGCTCAGCGGACATCAAGGGCTCAAATAATTTACCGGGCATCACTAACCCGGTGATTGATGCGTTGGTACTATCTATCATTCAGGCGCAAGACCGTGAAGAAGTGGTGGTCGCTTCCAGAGCATTAGACCGTGTTTTGGTAACAGGGGAATATTTGGTGCCTAACTGGTATATCAACGTTCATCGTGTTGCCTATTGGGATAAGTTTGGTATACCTGCTACACAACCCTTATATTACGATCCAATCACATGGTTATTAAAAGCCTGGTGGATAGAAGAGACAGTGCACTGAAATCGTTCCAGACGATTTCAGCATACACTCCATCCATGGAGATAAAAGTGAAAAACTCTAAAACTTAAAAATAAATATACATGTTTTCTTACATAATAAAACGACTTTTGCTCATGATTCCAACATTGTTTGGTGTCATGCTTATTACTTTTGCAGTAACACAATTTGTACCAGGTGGACCCGTTGAGCAATTGGTTAGTCAGCTAGAAGGGAAGCATGGTGTCGGTGAAGCGAGCAGTGGAACACAGGGCTTGTATCGTGGTGCAACTGGACTTGATGAAGAGTATATAGAAGAAATCAGAGTGTTGTATGGGTTTGACAAACCGGTTCACGAACGGTTTATCTTAATGATAAAAAACTACATGAGCTTTGATTTCGGTGATAGTTATTTTCATAATGAGTCCGTAGTGGATCTGGTTATATCAAAGCTTCCTGTTTCGATAAGTTTGGGTGTGTGGAGTTTTTTAATTGTTTATTCGACATGCATTCCCCTTGGTATTGCAAAAGCAGTACGAGATGGCAGTGCTTTTGATGTTATGACCAGTACCTTGATATTAGTGGGGTACTCCATCCCAGGGTTTGTTTTGGGTATTACCTTGTTGGTGTTTTTGGGTGGTGGAAGTTTCTTTGATATTTTTCCATTACGTGGACTGGTTTCTGATAATTGGGACACGCTGCCGTGGTATAGCCAGATAACAGATTACCTTTGGCACATGGTATTACCAATCATTGCTTCGGTTATTGGCAGCTTTGCAGTGATGACCATGCTAACCAAAAATAGTTTTATCGAAGAGATACGAAAACAATACGTATTAACGGCAAGAGCAAAAGGTTTGTCTGAAAATGCAGTTTTGTATCGCCATGTCTTTAGGAATGCGATTATCCCCTTAATAACAGGGTTTCCCGCTGCATTCATCGGCGCTTTTTTCACAGGAAGTTTATTGATTGAAACCATTTTCTCGTTAGATGGTTTGGGTTTGCTCTCGTATGAATCAGTGTTAAAACGAGATTACCCTGTTGTTTTAGGCACCTTATTCTTTTTTACCATTCTGGGCCTGTTTGCAAAATTGCTTGCAGACTTAAGTTATGTATTAATCGACCCGCGAATTCATTTTGACTCGGTTGATAAATAACAGGATGGTTTTACTATGAGCGAAAAAATAAATGACATAGTAACGGGTTTGTCACCGGGGCAGAGAGCATGGTTGCGCTTTCGATCCAATCGTCGCGGTTATATTAGTCTATGGATCTTCAGTATTTTGTTTGTGCTGTGTTTTTTTGCGGAAGTTTTATCGAACGACAAACCGCTAATAGTAAATTATGAAGGTGAGTTTTATTTCCCTGTTGTAAAAATATACCCTGAAACAACTTTCGGCGGTGATTTTGAAACCGAGGCGGATTACACTGACAGTTTTGTTCGTAATCAATTGTCACGCAATGGCAACTGGATGATTGAGCCGCTAAATCCTTATAGTTACAACACGATTAACTTCGTTAGTGACCTACCCAATCCTGCGCCGCCTTCTGATCATAATTTTATGGGGACGGATGATAGAGGGCGAGATGTCCTGGCGCGCGTAATTTATGGTTTTCGAATTTCGGTTTGGTTTGCCCTGGCATTGATGGTGATAGGCGTGGCTATCGGCATTGTAATGGGTGCCATACAGGGTTATTTTTCAGGAAAAACTGATTTGATTATGCAGCGGATAATCGAAGTATGGTCTTCTATGCCTGAGTTATATCTACTAATTATATTTGCTTCAATCTTTCAGCCTAGCATCTGGTTACTAATGATTTTGTTGTCTTTGTTTGGCTGGATGGGCTTGTCAGATTATGTACGAGCTGAATTTTTACGTGGACGTAACCTGGATTACGTTAGGTCGGCGCGGGCTATGGGCTTAACTGATTTTTCTATAATGAGTAAACATCTTTTGCCAAACAGTTTAACACCGGTTATTACTTTTTTACCGTTCAGGATTAGTGGCGCAATCCTGGCCTTAACCAGTCTGGACTTTTTAGGTTTAGGCGTGCCACCTACCACACCTAGCCTGGGTGAATTACTTTCACAAGGAAAAGAAAATATTGAAGCGTGGTGGTTATCGCTTAGCGCCTTCGTTGTACTGGTTGGCACATTAATGCTGTTAATTTTTATTGGTGAAGCATTACGAGAAGCCCTGGACACACGAAAAAATTAATGAATCATAAAAATAAAAAAATATTGTTAAGCGTGAAAGACCTTTGTGTCTCGTTTAACACACAGGGTGGGCTTATTGATATTATCGATAAGGTTAGTTTTGATGTGTTTGCAGGTGAAAATCTGGCTATTGTAGGTGAGTCTGGATCAGGAAAGTCTGTGTCAGCATTGTCTATTTTACGTTTGCACGATGAAGTTAATACAAACTACGCGGGCAATATCAACTTTCAAGGCAGAGATCTTTTAAGTCTTAGCGATGAACAAATTCGGGGTGTTCGTGGTAAAAATATTGCAATGATTTTTCAGGAACCGATGACTTCATTAAACCCTGTTTTCACTATCGGGCAGCAAATTGAAGAAGTGCTGGAGTTACATCAAAATCTAACTAAATCTGAAAAGAAAAAACGTGTTATCGAATTACTCAATCAGGTTGGAATACGGCAGCCGCAACAAAAGGTCAGTGTTTATCCTCACACCTTATCTGGCGGCCAGCGCCAACGAGTGATGATTGCAATGGCGCTGGCATGTGAGCCTGCAATGTTGATTGCTGATGAACCGACAACGGCTCTGGATGTAACCATCCAGCAGCAGATACTCGAATTACTGCATGAGATACAGCAACGGACGCAGATGTCTGTGTTGTTAATAACACATGATTTAAATATGGTCAGACGTTTTGCAGATCGCGTTTGTGTGATGCAGGATGGACGGATTGTAGAAAGCAATGTTACCGAGGTGCTTTTTTCAGAACCACAACATGATTACACCCGGTTTTTACTGGATAGTGAGCCTGATCAAAAAATTGCGACGTCGCAAGTTCAAGATGCTGTGGTTCTAAGCGCGGATAATCTGAAATGTTATTTTCCTGTTTATAAAGGTTTTTTCAAACGTAAAGTTGATGAGATCAGAGCGGTTGATGATATTACCTTGTCACTGCGTTCGGGTGAAACGTTAGGTATTGTCGGCGAATCAGGGTCGGGCAAGACGACACTGGGTCTGGCACTGTTTCGTTTATTAGCCTCTCAGGGACAGGTTTATTTTAAAGCGCAGAATGTAACCGAGTTTAATGAGAAAAAAATGCGGCCGTTACGTCGGCATTTCCAAATTGTATTTCAGGATCCATTCTCATCGTTATCGCCGAGAATGACGGTAAAACAAATTGTCGAAGAAGGATTAAAATTACATTTTCCTGAGTTAACGGCTGAGCAACGATTAACAAAGATGAATAAAGTTTTACAGGAGGTTGGCCTCGATGAGACAGCCCTTTGGCGTTACCCCCATGAATTTTCTGGTGGTCAGCGACAACGTATTGCGATTGCACGGACAGTGGTGCTTGAGCCGGATGTTATTTTGCTCGATGAGCCAACCAGTGCTTTAGATGTGTCGGTGCAAAAACAGGTATTAGGCTTGCTCGCTGAACTACAGGAAAACAGAAACATAAGTTACTTGTTCATCAGCCATGATTTACGCGTTGTTCGTGCGATGTCTCACCGCGTTATAGTGATGAGGCAGGGTAAAGTCGTTGAACAAGGTGATGTTGATGAAGTGTTCAATAACCCTAAGCATGACTATACCCGCGAATTAGCGGCCGCTTCGCTGTATCACTAAGGGGTTAAGCAATCAATTATAATTAGGTGTTAGCTTTAAGGTAATTAGTTTTCGAAAGTACGTGGTTTTTATTCTTCTGCTCATCTTTCTTGCTGGGCGTTCTTCAAGTAAGGAGACGGTCATGAAACATGGAGATTTCGTGGTTTATCTCTGAGTCGACACTTAAATATTCGTGACTAATTTCTAAGGCATTGAATTTATTGTATTTAAATTTGATTTGATAATACTTGACTGTTTTACTAGGTATTAGTAAAATTAACCTACTATTTTAGTCAGGAATTCAGGGGTTTTCCATGCGTTTATCCACCAAAGGGCGTTACAGTGTAACTGCCATGTTAGATCTTGCTATCCACGATAAAGCAGGGCCGGTGACATTGGCTGATATTTCGCAGTGTCAGGGTATATCTTTATCTTATCTGGAACAATTGTTTTCTCGACTACGCAAAGGCGGCCTGGTTAAAGGTGTTAGAGGACCGGGTGGTGGTTATCGACTGGCAAGGCCCGCTTCAGAAATCAATATCGCAGAAATCATCCGTGCAGTAGATGAGACCGTTGATGTTACACGTTGTAAAGGCGAAGGTAATTGCAACGGTGGTGCAAAATGCCTGACGCATGAATTATGGACGAATCTTAGTGATCGCCTGCATAACTTTTTATCTGAAATAACTTTGGCGCAATTTGTTGAACGTCCGGGAATACCAGAGCTATCAATGCAACGAGATAAAATGATTGGTCGCTTTGTTTTAGCAAAAAAACAAGCTGTCGCGATTAATCAGGGCCGGTTCAATACCGATTTTAAACTAGTGAGTAGTGAGCAAACTGAAAAAGCTCAGGTGGGTTAGTCATGGCATACGGTGAAAAAGTTTTAGATCATTACGAAAACCCCAGAAATGTGGGTAGTTTTGAAAATAAAGATAATATCGGTACAGGCATGGTTGGTGCACCGGCTTGTGGCGATGTCATGAAGTTGCAGATAAAAGTTAGCGATGAAGGTGTCATCGAAGATGCCGTTTTCAAAACCTATGGTTGTGGTAGTGCTATTGCATCAAGCTCATTATTGACCGAGTGGGTAAAAGGTAAAACTTTGGATGAAGCAAAAGCCATTAAAAATACTCATATTGCTGAAGAGCTGGCACTACCGCCAGTTAAAATTCATTGTTCTGTACTAGCTGAAGACGCAATTAATGCGGCTATTGATGATTATAGAAATAAAAACACCTAAGTTTATTTTCTATTAAATTGAAAAAAAGCCCGAACTTTCGGGCTTTTTTATTGGAGAAGTTATAAACCACAGAGGCACAGAGAACACAGAGTAATAGCCTGATATTTAAAAAACTCTGCGCACTCTGTGTATCTGTGGTCAATATTTTTGTCTCGTTCCCATGCTCTGCGTGGGAATGCATAGAGTTAAGAAGGCATAAAAATTACTCAATTTAGATTAGCGACCATATGCAATTTATCGCTTAAGTATAGAAAATATTTGTACAATACCTTCTACATTCCCGCAGAGCATGGGAACGAGACCATGAATAAAAGCCCGATTTTTCGGGCTTTTTTATTGGAGAAGTTATAAACCACAGAGGCACAGAGTACACAGAGTAATAGCCTGATATTTAAAAAACTCTGTGCACTCTATGTCTCTGTGGTCAATATTTTTTTCACAGTTGATATCATCCGTAGAGCAGGAAAAAACACCGCTATTAAGGTATAATATTCGCCTTTAATATTTACCGAGGAATCCCCGTGCTCGATACATATCGCCAACATGTTGCTGAACGTGCAGCTGAAGATTTACCGCCCCTCGCACTTGATGCAAATCAGGTTGCTGAGCTGGTTGAATTAATTAAAAATCCACCGGCGGGTGAAGGTGAATTTTTATTGGATTTGTTGGTTAATCGAGTGCCACCGGGTGTTGATCAGGCTGCTTATGTAAAGGCTGCATTTTTATCTGATGTTGCGAAGGGCAATGTCAGGTGTGAATTGATTAGTGCTGTTCGCGCTACTGAAATTCTCGGTACCATGTTAGGTGGATATAACGTTCAACCGCTGATCGATTTGCTTGATAATGAAGGCACGGCTGATGCTGCGGCAACAGCCTTATCACATACATTGTTAATCTATGATGCTTTTCATAATGTCGCAGACAAATCTAAAAATAATAAAGCTGCTGCACGCGTCGTTCGTTCGTGGGCTGATGCAGAATGGTTTACTTCAAAGCCAGCGTTGGCAGAAGAAATTACGGTAACGGTTTATAAAGTTCCCGGTGAAACCAATACCGATGATCTTTCTCCTGCAACAGAAGCATGGAGTCGTCCAGATATTCCGTTACACGCAAAATCCATGTTGATTAAAACTATGGATAAGCCTTTAGACACTATTTCGGCATTAAAAGAAAAAGGTCATCCTATCGCTTATGTTGGCGACGTCGTAGGAACCGGTTCTTCACGTAAGTCGGCGATTAACTCTGTGCTATGGCATATGGGCGAATCGATTCCACATGTACCTAACAAACATGAAGGTGGCGTTGTTTTAGGAAATAAAATTGCCCCCATTTTTTTTAACACGGCAGAAGATTCCGGTGCATTACCGATAGAGTGCGATGTCTCAGCAATGGAAACAGGTGATGTTATTCATATTCGTCCGCTAGATGGAATCATTAACAATGAGACTGGTGAAGAACTGTGTAAATTTGACCTTAATCCAGCAACCATGGCAGATGAAGTACGTGCTAATGGCCGTATTCCGCTTATCATTGGTCGTGGTTTAACTGAGCGCGCACGCAGCTATCTAAAAGAGGGGCCGTCTGATGTGTTTTTGACACCCCAGCAAGGTGAAGATACCGGCAAAGGTTTTTCACTGGCACAAAAAGTTGTCGGTCGCGCTTGTGGTGTTGAAGGGGTACGCCCGGGAACATACTGCGAACCAAAAATGACTACCGTCGGTTCGCAAGATACAACCGGTGCGATGACTCGCGATGAATTAAAAGAGCTCGCCTGTTTAGGTTTTTCTGCTGACTTAGTGATGCAAAGTTTTTGCCATACCGCAGCCTATCCGAAACCGGTCGATATAAAGTTGCAACACGAATTACCAGACTTTATGCAGACCCGATCAGGTGTCGCATTGCGTCCCGGCGATGGCATTATTCACTCCTGGTTAAACCGAATGATTCTGCCTGATACCGTGGGTACGGGCGGTGACTCTCATACTCGTTTTCCAATGGGCATTAGTTTTCCAGCAGGTTCGGGCCTGGTGGCATTTGGTGCAGCGCTTGGCGTGATGCCGTTAGACATGCCGGAGTCTGTTCTGGTTCGTTTTAAAGGTGAGATGCAACCCGGTATCACGCTTCGTGATCTGGTCAATGCGATTCCTTACGTAGCGATTCAAAAAGGGTTGTTAACCGTTGAGAAGAAAGGCAAGAAAAATGTTTTTAATGGTCGTGTATTAGAGATAGAAGGTTTACCTGACTTGAAAGTGGAGCAGGCTTTTGAATTATCTGATGCGTCTGCTGAACGTTCAGCTAATGGCTGTACCGTGCATCTGAATAAAGAACCCATTATCGAATACCTGAATTCTAATATTACATTGTTGAAGTGGATGATCTCAAATGGTTACGAAGACAAACGCACGCTTGAACGTCGCATTATTGCCATGGAAGACTGGTTAAAAAATCCAGAACTAATTTCACCTGATGCCGATGCAGCATATGCAGAAATCATTGAAATTGATTTGAATGAAATTAAAGAACCCATACTGGCTTGTCCGAATGATCCGGATGATGTTAAAAAATTATCGGACGTAGCGGGCGTTAAAATTGATGAAGTCTTTATCGGTTCATGTATGACCAATATTGGACATTATCGTGCGACTGGAAAAGTACTTGAGAAAGTGAGTAGTCTGCCAACACGGATGTGGATTGTGCCACCAACAAAGATGGATGAGCGTCAGCTCATGGAGGAAGGACTGTATAACGTATTCGGGCGTGCCGGTGCGCGCACCGAAGTACCGGGTTGTTCACTTTGTATGGGCAACCAGGCACGTGTCGCTGACAATTCAACCGTGGTTTCAACATCAACACGTAACTTTCCAAATCGATTAGGCGATGGCGCAGATGTTTATCTGGCATCCGCTGAGTTGAGTGCGGTCGCCGCCACGTTAGGGTATCTGCCATCGATTGAAGAATACCTCGAAGGCGTTAAAGATATTGAACCCATGGCTTCGGATATATACCGTTATTTGAATTTCCATCTATTGCCAGAATATCAGGATGTAGCAAACGAAGTGAAGGTCAGCCTTTCATAAAGAAGTCATGGAACCTCTGAATAAATCATGAATCGACATCTTGCGATTAAACTGTTCGAGCCAGATTTATCCAGGTGTTCCCTCACGGAAACCACGCTGCTATGATGATTAAAACTTTAATGTTTATTGCTGTCGGTGGAGCGTTCGGTGCGATGATGCGTTTTTTGTCGCAAGCCATGGTCTATGAATACTTTGGTCGTGGTTTCCCGTTTGGTACCTTGTTTGTAAATGTGACGGGTTCTTTTTTAATGGGCTTGTTATCTATTTTTTTAGTTGAAAAGTTTAACCTGAGTGCCGAGTGGCATCTTGCCATTTTGGTAGGCGTGTTAGGATCATTTACCACTTTCTCAACATTTTCGATTGAAACGCTTGTCCTGTTTGAACAAGGCGATTTATTAAAAGCTATGAGCAACGTTTTATTAAGCGTTGTCCTTTGTGTATGTGCTGTCTGGCTAGGCGCATATTTCGCTAAACAACTTGTATAACGAAGTTATAAAAATAAACCATTATGTTAGATCCAAAACTCATTCGTTCTGATTTGAACAACGTTGCTGAACAACTTAAAAAACGTAATTTTGATCTTGATGTTACCGCTTTAGAATATTTAGAAAGTAAACGTAAGGCGTGTCAGGTAGAAACAGAAAATCTACAGAGTGAACGTAATACAAAATCAAAATCGATTGGTAAAGCTAAAGCTGCTGGTGAAGATATCCAACCATTGCTTGATGAAGTTGCTGGTCTGGGTGAAAAACTCGATGCAGCTAAAGCAGAGCTAACAAATATTCAGCAACAGATGGATTCGATTCTGATGGGGATTCCGAATTTATTACATGATTCTGTTCCTGTAGGAAAAGATGAAGATGAAAACGTCGAGATTAGAAAATGGGGTGAGCCAAAATCTTTTGATTTTGAAGTAAAAGATCATGTTGATTTGGGCGCGATAAATAACTGGCTGGATTTTGAAACAGCAAGCAAATTAACCGGCTCACGTTACGTTGTTATGCATGGGCAGATGGCAAAACTGCATCGTGCGTTGATACAGTTTATGCTGGATGTTCACACCAATGAGCACGGTTACACAGAAGTTTATGTGCCCTATATAGTAAATAGCGAAAGTTTAAAAGGGACAGGGCAACTGCCAAAATTTGAAGAAGATCTGTATTGTGTTGATAAAGAAGCCGGCCAGTACTTAATTCCAACAGCAGAAGTACCGGTGACCAATATTGCGCGTGATGAAATTTTTGATGCTTCACAGATACCAATGAAATTAACCAGTCATACCCCCTGTTTTCGTTCGGAGGCGGGTTCATATGGAAAAGATACACGCGGCATGATACGCCAGCATCAATTTGATAAAGTTGAAATGGTGCAGTTGGTGAGTGCAGACCAAGCATGGAATGCGCTAGAAGAATTAACATTGCATGCGGAATCCATATTGCAAAAACTGGATTTACCCTATCGTACAGTGACTTTATGCAGTGGCGATGTGGGATTTTCGGCTGCTAAAACATATGACCTGGAAGTATGGTTACCGGGTCAACAGGCTTATCGTGAAATTTCATCATGCAGTTGTTTTGGTGATTTTCAAGCAAGAAGAATGCAGGCGCGTTGGCGTAATCCCAAAACAGGTAAACCCGAATTATTGAATACTGTAAACGGTTCTGGTTTGGCGATTGGTCGGACATTAGTCGCTGTATTAGAAAATCATCAGCAAGCAGACGGAAGTATACAAATTCCTGAAGTGTTAAAGCCGTATATGGGTGGTTTAGAAAAGCTTTCCTGATAAGGTCATAATTTTTGGCACTCGTTCCTACGCAGAGCATCACTAGTGTCTGGTTAGAATGAAACTTACTTAAGTAACACACTGTCATTCCGGCGTGTTTTTAGCCGGAATCCATGCTTTAGACTAGTATAAAAGAGTTATATTACGTTTTCTACTAGATGGATACCGGCTAAAAACACGCCGGTATGACGAACTTGGTAATAAAAATTTTCTTAAAATAAGTGCCATTCGTGTCTGGTTAAATAGTCGAAATGCACAATTATGTGACTAGTTGCGATTAAGTAAACCAATTGGAGTTCAGAATGAACTCAAAAGCCCAGAACGCTTTTTTTGCCGTCATCCCCGAATGTTTTGTCGGGGATCCAGCGGTATCAGTAACCCAAAAGGGCTGGATTCCCGATAAAAGCACTCGGGAATGACAAGCCACTTTTTTCGGACAATAGTGACGCAGAGCATGGGAACGAGATAGTGTAGTGGTTATGCAAAATTTACCGGACAAACTGTATACCGTCGATTCAATTATTCAACTCGAACAGATTGCCATCAATCAATTTGGTATTCCGGCTTATGAATTAATGCAGCGAGCAGGTGAAGCCGTTTTCAAGGTTATTCAATCGAAGTTTCCTGAGTGTAAAAAAATATTGGTCTTATGTGGCGCAGGCAACAATGCCGGTGATGGTTATGTCGTGGCAAGTCTTGCGAAACAAGCAGAACTGGATGTTTCCATTATTAGTTTAATCGATCCCGCTACATTGAATGGTGCCGCTTTACTGGCGTATCAACACTGGTCACATCTGGGTGAAAATCACAATGCTGACTTATCTATAATTGATTCATCTGACCTTATCGTCGATGCGCTATTAGGTACGGGTCTAGCACGAGATGTTTCGCCAGAGTGGCAACAGTGGATTCGATATATCAATCAATCATCAAAGAAAATCGTGTCAGTTGATGTGCCTTCCGGTTTGTATGCGAACACGGGCGCTATTGCAGGTGACAGCATAATCGCAAATTACACCGTTAGTTTTATTGGTTTAAAACAGGGTATGTTTACCTCTCAAGCCAAAGATGTGTGCGGTGAGCTTTTGTTTGATGACCTAGCTTTAGATGCTGATATCTATTCACAGGTTAAAAGTGATGCCAAGCTTATTCAACAAGTCGATTATACCTTGTTACCAAAAAGACAATCTTCTTCGCACAAAGGCCGCTTCGGCCATGTGTTGATTGTAGGTGGAAGTAAAAGCATGCCGGGTGCCATTATACTGGCAGCAAAAGCCGCACTGAGAACGGGGGCAGGGTTGCTGACCATTGTCACTGTTTCCGAAAATTTACAGGCGATAAGTTCTGCTGTTCCAGAAGCGATGATTAAAGTTTGTGACGAACATGAAGTCATGGATGTCTTTGCTGATGAATTTTCTAATAGCGTAACGCATATCGCCGTTGGTATGGGTTTAGCTCAAGAAGGTTGGTCACTCGCTATTCTTAAACACTGTATTGCGCTTAAAAAGCCCATGTTACTTGATGCGGACGCTCTAAATTTATTGGCAAAAAATAATCTTCATATAAGTTCACCTGTAGTGATAACACCGCATCCAGGTGAGGCAGCACGATTGCTACTTGATGTCGTTATACAGCAAGATCGATTTGAGGCGATAAAACGATTACATAAGTTACTGGATAATAAATATCCTGGCGTGGTGGTATTAAAAGGTTCCGGTACGCTAATTTTTGACGGGCAAACATTAAAAGTTTGTGCACTTGGCAATGCTGCAATGGCTGCGCCTGGCATGGGTGATGTCTTGAGTGGAATATGTATTGCACTAATGGCACAATTAAATAATATTAGTGATGCTACGGAATTGGCCGTTTGCCTGCATTCGGCCGCCGCCGATAAACTTATGGCAGGAAAAACGCGTGGATTATTGGCATCGGATATTATCGATACGCTGCCAGAGGTATTGCAGTGAGTATGAACGAGACAAAGAAAGATTGTTTTTTGGCCGATGAATTGCAACAGATTGCACTCGCTCAAAAAGTGGCGCGGCATCTTAAATCATCCTTTGTATTACTGTTGAAAGGTGACTTAGGTGTGGGCAAAACTACATTTGCCCGTGGCTTTGTACATGCCAGCGGTTTTGAAGGCGTTGTAAAAAGTCCAACCTATACTTTGGTAGAACCTTACCCGATTGATAATGATCGCACCTGTTATCACTTTGATTTGTACCGGTTGGCCAATCCTGAAGAATTAGAATTCATCGGTGCACGCGATTATTTCAATGAAAAAGATGTCTGCCTAGTGGAATGGCCAGAAAAAGCGGAAGGATATTTGCCTGTGGCAGACTGGATTTGTGAGTTTTCGCATCACGAGACAGGTAGAAATTTAACGGTTTTAGCTGCCACGGGCAAAGGTAAAAAGTTGATGTTACAGGTCTTTTCTGATTTTTAACTATAGCAATGTATTGTATGTCATTAAAAAATAATGAAAAATCACTTGCATTATCTTTATAATTTGCCACAATAGTGATACAAAGAGGTGACGCAATTGATTACAAACAGGGGCGCGGTGCTAAACTTCCTATAAGTTTTGAACCAGAAAGCATGGAAAATAATCGTCGAAAATTTCTAAAAAGTTTAGCTGGGCTTAGCGGTCTGGCTGCTTCCGCTGTTCCCAATATAGTCGCTGCACGAGTATCTTCTGGCGCGACAGTGCGGGATATCCGCCTTTCAAAAAAAAATGGCTACCTTCGCCTGGTATTCGATTTAGATGGGATTGCCGAGCATTCTATCTTTACTTTACACGGACCTGAACGCGTTGTTCTTGATCTTAAAAAAGTATCTATGCCTCATGGCATGGTCGATCAGATTCAGGCAAATTCACTGATTCGTAGTATTCGCAGCGGTGTTCGTAACGACAAAGATCTTCGCGTTGTTTTTGATTTAAGTAAAACAGTCACGCCACGTAGTTTTTTGCTTGCACCATCCGGTAAATCAGGTCATAGATTAGTTATTGATTTACATGACAACAAAAAATCTTCGGCAAGAACAAATCGATCGCAAAAGCGAGATGTTATTATCGCTATTGATGCAGGGCATGGTGGTCGAGATCCAGGTGCCACCGGTCGCTCAGGTACACACGAAAAGACAGTCACACTACAGATTGCTAAACGTCTGGAAGGTTATATCAATAAACAAAAAGGCATGAAAGCCGTTCTTATCCGTAAGAATGATCGTTTTATGCGATTACGTGAAAGAATACGTAAAGCGCGTGACAATCATGCTGATCTCATGATCTCATTGCATGCCGATTCGTTCCCTGATCCACGTGCTCGCGGATCATCGATTTATGCTTTGTCAGTAGATGGAGCGAGTTCTGAAACAGCACGCTTGCTGGCTGAAAAAGAAAATGCGGCTGATTTATTATTCGGTGATGTTAGTCTGGCAGTCGAAGATCAAATGGTAAAAGAAGTATTGTTTGATCTGTCGCTAACGGGCACCATCGAATCGAGTCTCGATATCGGCAGTGAAATATTAGGCCAGATTAAATCGGTTAATCGTGTCCATAAAAAGAAAGTTCAACAAGCGGGGTTTGCTGTATTAAAAGCACCAAACATTCCATCCGTTTTATTGGAAACAGCTTTTATTTCGAACCCTCGCGAAGAAAAAAACTTACGTAGTGCTGCGCATCAGAAGAAAGTCGCAAAAGCGATTACACGTGGTGTTGGTAAATACTTTGTAAGAAAAGCGCCACCAGGAACCTGGTTAGCATCTTCCAATAGTGAATATTCAGTTAACTCTGGTGATGATTTAAAAACAATCGCAGCTAATCACAAAGTTAGTGAAAAAGATTTGCGTGCACGCAATGCGTTGTATGCTGATAACCTGATGGCAGGTCAGGTGCTTAAGATTCCAGTGAGTTAATAATATAACAATAATAATAAATCTCTCACGGATAACTGCTAATGACCCTTTTTAGGGTCATTTTTTTGTTTGGTATATTTGTTTTTTTTGTTGAGTTTTAGTATTCCTAGCTATTGGGGCTGGTGTTTTATTTCTTTCTTTTTTTTACTTAGGTATTGAGGGACTGCCCCACCTTGCCGACTGCGGGGCGAATACCGCAATGCTTAAGTAAAAATAAAAAAATGTACGAACACCAACCCTATTAGCTGGGAATTAAAAACCTAAACGTGAGACAAACACATTTAAGAGACAACAATGAAATTAATAATAGAAAAAAGTACTAACCAGAGAAAATAATCAAAAATCCCCCCTAATCCTTACCTGATATATCGGCATTAAATCAAAAACCTTTAACCAAAATTTACAAATATTTACAGGTGAAGGTAAAAAACCACGATATTATGGTCAGAAAATAACCATTTGGATGGTGGTTTTACAAAATAATTTGTTATAAAAATGACATATAAATTTAGAAGAAATCTAGTGAATGACCCGCAGAGAGTGGTTTTTTTACTTAAAATCACCGTTTATTCGATAAATTTACACAATACCGGCCTGAATTTGTGATGTATTTAGCAGTAAATTATCACTGAACTTTACTGTGTTGAGAAAATGACAAATGTGTCATCTTATGACACAAACAATTAACAATTATTTCTCGATATTTCTTTGATATTCACGGACTTAGCGTCTAAATTATATCTATTACAAAAGTTTACAAATAAAAATAATAATTGTACCTCCCCCCCGATAAATGTTTGCTGTTCGAGTTGCACATAAATGGATGTGTTCAGTCGCAACTTTAAGCAAGAAATGAAATAAGAATTACAGGCTAATAATTGATCTCAACCATGTTGGGTTCAATTAATAATTTTTTATCAGGATGAAGGTTCGGGAAATAAACTTGAAAAGCTCTAGCAATAATTTTGTCGACCAAAATTTTAATGTCACCACGATGTTAATGATTTCTTGCGTTCAAAAAAATGTTTTAATTTTATTTGTTATCTCACTATTTATTTCAACAAAAATATTTGCAGCGGCTGGTGACAACATCAGCAATACAGCCGTCATCACTTATAACATTGGTGGCGTACCTACGGTTACCAATGCATCATCATCGTTTACTGAAGATAGAAGAATTAACTTTGTCGTTGTTGAATCAAATGGTGGTTCAACTGTTCCAGTCATCACCGATATGACTAATGCTGTTATGCAATTTTTAATTACTAATACCAGTAACGATACGCTCGATTTTTTAATTACTGCTGCCAATACTTCTCCTAACCCTTTTGGTTTGCCAGCGGATACGTTTGATCCACTAGCAGGAACCATTCAAACTTTTGTTGAGAATGGTGTAACACCTGGTTATCAGGTTGCGCAGGATACCGCTGCATTTGTCGATGAGCTTGTACCTAACGTTCCACGTGTTGTGTATGTCGTTGCTGACTTACCAACGATTGTTAATGATGATGTGGCTGCTATGGCATTAATCGCACAGGTAGCTGAAGGCGGTGGTGTCGGTGTTGAAGGTGTTGCAATCAATGCTGATGATAATAACCGTGTCAGTCCTGCAGGTGTGTATAGCAATGGCGCGACAAATGTTTCTGCGGGCTCTGCTAGTAACAATCCTGATACGTTGGCGATGGAAACTGTTTTTAATGAGCCAGCGGGTACGAATCTTGAAGATATTAGCAGTGACCTAAATCAAGATGTAGTAGGGAATGGTCAACATTCCGATGCGAGTGCATATCAAGTAACACCGCCTGTCATTATCACTAAGTCAGTTGTTGTTATCGATACGCTAGGCGGTAGCGATCCACATCCAGGTTCGACGTTACGTTATACCCTTAATGTAGCTATAGGCGGTAATGTTGCCGTAGACAATTTAGTTATCAATGATCCTATTCCAGCAAATACAACATACACAGCAGGTTCAATACTGCTAAATGGTGTAGCGCAAACCGATACGAATGATGATCCAACCGATTTTTCACGTGCAATTGATATTTTAAGTTTACCTGTCGCCAGCATCGAAGTTGATCTTGGCGAGAATAACGCTGTGTCTGTTGCACCCGGTGTAAACAACGTAATAATTTTTGAAGTAACCATAGATTGAGGATAAAAAATGAAAACCCAAAAACAAAAACTAACTTTCATCTTAACCCTGTTCGCATTTTCAGTATTAGTATCAATGAATGCCTATGCGGAAGAGGGCGCAATACGTTTTAGTAATAATGCATATAAGCAGGTTATTACGAAAAGTGCTGGTGGCGAGGTGAAGTACGATTATATAGAGCCAAAACTTGTTGTGCCAGATGATGTGATTCTTTACGAGATATTTTTTGAAAATGTTAGTAAGCAGGATGTTTCAAATATTGTTATCAATAATCCGATTGCTAACAATTCAAATTACCGTGGTAACTCAGCAGCGGGTGACTCAACTGAAATAACCTATTCAGTTGATGGTGAATCTTTTGCCGCTGCTGATGCATTAACAGTAAAAGATCAAACGGGTAAAAGCTGGCAGGCAAAACCAGAAGATTACACAGCGATACGTTGGATTTATAAGAAAGCATTAAAGCCAGGTGAGAAAGGCAAGGTTACTTATAAAACAACAATTAAATAATTATTAACAATGATGAATTAACTATATGCGAAATTTGACGCGACAATTTGATATGCAAGCTGGGCCCAAAATGACTGGGTCTATTGTCGTTTCTGCGCAAATAAAAATTATTTTACGGAAAACAGGTAATAGGGATGGACCTCTCATCTTCCATATGCGTGACGGGCCGCCAAATGAAACCGGCCCGCCAGGCGGAACCGGGCCACCGGAAAGATACACAAGTGGTACAGGTCCGCCAAAAACAACAGGCCCGCCGATGGAGTGGCTGGGTAGAAAGAAAATGCTAAAGCGATCCTAAATATTTAAACCGAGAGTCTTTAGAAAAAAGGAAAACCAAAAACATAAAAATCTCATAGAGATTAAAAAGAGGTAAACATAATGAAAACGAGTAAAAGAAACAAGCTATTAAGCTTGGCACTAGCAGGCAGTTGTGGTCTGTTTGGTGCATCAAACGCGCTCGCCGATGCCGGTGATACGATATCGAATAGAGCGACCTTAAGCTATGATGTAGGTGCAGTCGCTCAGACTGTTATCGAGTCGGATACGGGTGCAGGTAACTCTACACCGGGTTTAGGTGCTGGTGGTGATACGGACTTTATCGAAGACCGTGTAATCAACTTTACTGTGGTGGATAGTGGTGTAACAGGTAATGCTGTTCCAAGTGGAACATTGCAGGCAACAGCTTTCACTATTACCAACGACAGTAATATCGCCTTAGACTTCTTGTTGCGCGGTTTAAACAATGCCGACGGAACAGCTGATCCACAAGGTGGTACGGTTGATGAATTTGATGTTTCTGCCATTCAGACATTTGTTGAAGATGGTACAACTGCTGGTTTCCAGTCAGCTGAAGATACGGCAATATTTGTTGCTGCATTACCAGAAGGTTCATCTGCAACTGTCTATGTAGTAGCAACTATTCCTTTAGTTGATAGTGGCGCTAACCCATTGGTTAACACTAATGTAGCGGTGATGACCTTAGTCGCTCAGGCTGCAACTGGTGGTGCTGGTGATGGAACAGGCGCCATTATGCGTGATGATAATGGTAATGTGAGTCCAGGTGATGGTGGTGCGGGTGCATTTAGTAACGGTACGGCTACCTTAACTACTGTCGCTGCTGTTAATGCATTAGATGCTCCTGGCGCTATGGATACTGTATTTAATGAGCCGCTTACTGGTACGCAAAATGGTGCCGGTGCTGCTGATGATGCGGTTAATCCAAATGCTCAGCATTCATCTGATAACTCATACACTATTCAGACCGCTGAGCTAACGGTAGCAAAAGTTTCCGCTGCATTATGGGATCCAGTCAATCTTGACTCTAACCCTAAATCGATTCCTGGTGGTTATGTTCGTTATACCATCACTATATCGAATGCAGTGGGTGCAGCAAATGCTGATTTAACAACACTCTCTGATGCACTTGTTGCTGCTTTAGATCTTGATCTGGATTTTGGTAATGGTACAGCAGCTAATAATCCAACAAGTGTGGTTGGTGATGCGATTCAAATTACACATGTTGATAACGCAGTAACCAACTTCTGTACAGGTGATGTCGCAGACGCTGACGCAGATGGTTGTTCATATACTGGTGGTGCTGGTGGTATAGTTTCTGCCGATATATTTGCAGTCATGGGTGCGGCAAATGCACAGTTAGCTGCGGGTGAATCTCTGACGATTACTTTTAACGCAATCGTTCAGTAATCACGGAAGATTAGCGAAGCCATGTTGCAATTAATGCTACACACTATAAATACCTGTTTTGGTCAGATGACCAGAGCAGGTGTTGCTGTGTGTGCATTTATTGCTCAGGCTTTTATTGTGAGTGAGATGAATTGTGTGAAAGTTTGCACAGTTCATCTTCCAGAAATTGTTCGAGGCAATAATGCCCCTAGCCGTTTCTGGAAGATGTCTTCACGTTTTGTTGGAAGCTTAATTTTACTTGTTGGCTTATTGCTGACTTCTTTAAATGTTGAAGCGATTACCCCGCCGGGTACATCAATAGATAATACGGCTTCAGCGACTTTTAATTTCTCAGGTAGTGTAGGTAACACGACTAGTAACACCGTTACTGTTGTAACGACAATTATTCAAACGCCATCAACAGTGAGTTTGTTCCAGTTTGATACAACAGGGGCGAGTGGTTTTACACCGACTGTTGTTTCTCAGTTTGCAACCAGTGGGCCTCCTGGAAGTGGTTTTGTGGTTTCACCTGACCCAACCGTGCCAGTAGTGGGTGGTGCGCCAGTAGCATTGAATCCTGCCAATCCACAACCATTAAATCCTGTTAACCTTTATACAACAGGTGATCCAATATTTGTACAAGTTGACGATCAGGATCAGAATCTTGATTCTTCTACATTAGAAACCGTTCAAGTGGTTGTCACCAGTTCAACGGGTGATCAGGAAGAAATTATTCTGACTGAAACGGGTGTGGATACGGGCGTGTTTATTGGTTACGTTCAATCTTCATCAACCCCTGTTACACAGTACGATGGCATCATTACATTAGGTGGAGAAAGTAATGTTACCGTGCAATATACCGATCAATTTGATCCTGCGGATATCAGTACAGATGGTTCGTTAGTTGACCCATTTGGCGTGGTCTTTAGTAGTAATGATGGGGCTTTGCTTGATGGTGCAATCGTTTCTATTCTGGATTCAAATGGTAATGCTGCAAATGTATTCGGTGATGATGGCGTTAGCACATACCCTAATACTGTAGTAACAGGCGGAAGTGCAACTGACAGTGGTGGTACCGTTGTGAGCTTCCCAAGTGGTGGTTATCGTTTCCCTCGTTTGGCACCGGGAAATTATCAGCTTGTTGTTACCGCACCGGCAGGTTTTGAAGGGCCTTCAACAGTCGGTGTTGCAAATTTGCAATTACTGCCTGATGCGCCTTACTCATTAGATACAGATGCATCATTTGCATCGGTGTTTACTTTACTAGCCGGTCCACCTTTACATGTAGATATTCCACTTGATGCATTAACTTCTGTTTTGGTTATTAACAAAGCGGTATCAAAAGATACGGCTGCAATTGGTGACTTTGTACAGTACACATTAACCTTAGATAATATTGATACCAATCCCGCCGGTTCAGCGGACAATGTCATTATTACTGATGTATTGCCAGTTGGATTGCGCTATCAGAATGGTTCGATTCGTGTTGATGGCGTTGCAGGAAATAATCCCGCGATTAGTACTGATGGACGTACACTAAGTTTCTCTGTTGGTAATCTTGCTGCAGGTGGCTCCCTACAAGTTAGATATGTTACCGAGTTAACCGTTGGTACCAAACTGGGTAAAGCAGTTAATAGTGCTATTGCTGAAGACAGTTTGAACAGACAGTCTAATACTGCTTTCGCTGCTATCGTTGTTACCGAAGATCTATTCTCAAGCAGAAGCTTTATCGTTGGTCGTGTCATTGTAGGCGAATGTAATGAAGACAGCTCACGTACTAACCCGGGTCTGCCATCTGTTCGTCTGTTTATGGAAGACGGTACTTTTGCTGCAACTGACGAAAACGGTCGTTTCCATTTTGAAGGCATTAAGCCAGGTACACATGTAGTACAGGTCGATAAAGAAAGTATCCCAGATAATCTTGAAATTGTTGATTGTGTGAAAAGCACACGCTTTGCCGGTACGGCTTATTCTCAGTTCGTTGATATTCAGGGTGGTACATTATGGCGTACCGATTTTTATGTACGTGAGAAAAAGCCAATCACCGATACAGCTACACTGTTTATTCAAAGTGAATTAAATGAAGAAGACATTAAATATACAATTGAAATGTCTAATGGTGAAATCCCTGTTAAAAACTATCGCCTGATTGTTAACTTACCTGATGGTATCGAATATGATTTAGGTAGCAGCGTATTAGATGACAAGGTTATTGATGATCCTTATGTGAACGAAAATGTGATTGTTTACCGCTTTGGTGATTTAGGCAGTAATTGGAACAAAGAGCTTAAATTCCGTGGACGCATTAAAGAAAAGGCAGATGGTGATCTGATTACAACGGCATTCATTATTTTGAATACTAAAAGCAAGAAAAATATTCGTTCAACACCAATTAAAAACAAACTTGAAGTGAGTCGCGTTAGACTTGAAGGCAAGTCTGTTATCTATCAGGCGTACTTTCAGCCATTAGGTGCAGAGTTATCTTACATAAGCAAGAAAGGCATTCGCGATGCAATCGATAGTTTAGGTGAAGTCGATATTATGCGTAATGAAGTAATCGGTTACTCAGACATAACATCAGTGAAGAAACGCAGTGCCTGGTTATATCAGGATAATTCTGCGTTATCAAAAGCCAGAGCAGAAGTAATTGGAGATTTCTTAATTAATGAATTAAATATTGATGAAGAAACAGTCGTGCTGAACGGCGTAGGTAGCTCAGTTCCTGTTGCTTCAAATACAACTGTGCAAGGACGTTCATTGAATCGTCGTGCTGAATTAGTGGTAAGTACCAGTGAAGTCGTCGCACCTGGTAAAGTTGAACTGGTTACATCTGAAAGCGAAGTAAGTGAAATTATGCTTGAAGGTCAGCCTGAATTTAAGATTGAAAAATTAATTCAGGCGCCACCAATAACAGAACAATTAGATATTAGTGAGTTTGATGAATTCTGGATTAAAGAAGCGACACCTGGATACGAGTGGTTGATGCCAGATGTGAGTTACACACCATTCGCACCATCAGTCAATATCGCGATTAAGCATAAACCTTTAGATGATTTTGAAATATTATTTAATGGCGCTCCTCTAAACCCATTGTTCTATTTTGGTATTATCAAAAACAAAGCTAATACAGTAGCAAGAAGTTACTGGCAGGGTGTACACCTTAATAATGGTGATAACCGTTTTGAGTTCATCGTCAAGAATAAAGCCGGTAAAGTTGTGAAACGTTTAACGCGGAATATTGTTTATGCTGGTATTCCTGTTAGAGCTGAATTAGCAGAAGAATACTCTCGATTAATTGCGGATGGTCGTAATGTCCCTGTAGTTGCCATTCGCGTGTTTGATAAAAATAATAACTTTGCTCGTCCTGGTTCACGTGGAAAATATACATTATCTGATCCATACATCTCTAAGCAATTAGTTGAGTCTTTCCAGACTAATCGCCTGTCGGGTTTAAATTTGAATGCCCCAGAATATATTGTTGGTCAAAATGGTTTGGCTTATATCGTATTAGAGCCTACCACCATCACCGGTAAGCTTGATATTGAGTTACCCTTCTCAGGTCGTAAGAAAACGCGTTTAGAAACCTGGATTCAACCAGAAATTCGTGACTGGATTATGGTTGGCTTGGCTGAAGGTACGGTTGGTTTCAATTCCGTTTCAGGTAACAGAGAAGCACTGAATGCGGCTGATAATGAAGGCGACTTCTACAATGATGGAAAAATTGCGTTCTATGCGAAAGGTAAGATTAAGGGCGACTGGTTATTGACGACGTCTTATGACACATCTAAGAAAACCCTTGCGGGTAATAATCGTGCCAATCAATTAATCGATCCAAATACTTATTACACTATATATGGTGATAACTCACGCCAGCGTTATGATGCATCGAGTGCTGAGAAGTTATATATCAAAATCGAACGTAAACAGTTTTATGCCTTGTTCGGTGATATGGATACAGGTTTAACGATTACTGAGTTGTCTACATTTAACCGTCGCATGACGGGTCTGAAATCAGAATTTGATAATGGTGAAATATCTTACACCACATTTGCTGCCGAAAATGTAAATAACTTCATCAAGGATGAAATTCCAGGTGAAGGTATTTCAGGTCTGTATAGTTTAAGCGGTAATAATATCGTTATTAATAGTGATGAGATCGTAATCGAAACACGTGATCGTTTCCGTAGCGAAATTATTATTAAAACGGAAACCATGCGCCGTTATCTTGATTACAGCATCGATTATTCAGACGGTACCATTTACTTCCGTCGTCCGATTGCGAGTCGTGATGAAAACTTTAATCCGATTTTCATTGTTGCTGACTATGAAGTTGAAGCGCCAGTTAAAGGTGATATTACTGCCGGCGGTCGCGCAGCAATCAAACTAAATGGCGGTAAGGTCGAGCTTGGTGGTAGCTTGATACACGATGGTACTGATCAGAATAGTGGTGACTTAATCGGTGTTGATGCGCGTATCAAAATCGATACTAAAACAGAAGTTCGTTTAGAAGCAGCGACATCAGATGTAAGCTCTAGCGGGATTGATCTAACAGGTTCAGCTTACTCTGCAGAGATCGTGCATGGCGGTGATGATCTTAAAGTTCGTGCTTACATAAAACAACAGGACGAAAATTTTGGCTTAGGTCAACAATCAATCAGTCAGCGGGGTACACGTAAACTTGGTGTTGAAGGTAACTATCGTATCAATAGTGAAATGTCTGCAGATGGTTTAATCTATCGTGAAAATGTTTTGGCAACAGGTGCGGATAGAAGTGTAGCGGAAGCAAATATAATTTACGGTAAACGTGATTACACATTAAATGCAGGTACGCGAATCGTTAGAGATAATGATGCGCTGGGTGTGTCTAATAACTCTAATCTATTATTACTAGGTGCAAGTAAAGGTTTTTTTGATGACGTAGTAAAACTACGCGCAAATGCCGAGATAGCCGTTAATTCTAAGAATGAAAGTACAGATTATCCATCACGTTATATCTTAGGTGCGGATTATTTTGTAACTTCTAACGTTAACCTGTTCGCAGAAAATGAATGGACTATCGGTGCCAGTCAAAATACACAGATGAACCGTGCAGGTGTTCGTGCAACGCCATGGACCAATGCGCAATTGAATACGGCTGTTAACCAGCAAACCAATGAGAATGGTATTCGTTCATTTGCTACGTTAGGCTTAACTCAGAGTTTCCCAATCTCTAAACGTTGGAGTGGTGACGTCGCATTTGATCGTTCACAAACCATGCGTTCATCTGGTGCAACGTCACTTAATCCCAATGTTCCTATTGCGCAGGGTACAGCAAACAATGATTTCACTGCTATATCTGCAGGTACAACTTATAATGCAGAACACTATACAATTAATAACCGCGTAGAATTTCGTAAAGCTGATCTGGAAGATAAATACGGTGTCATCGTTAACTGGGAAAGAAACTTAAAAGGCGGCATCGGTTATTCAACAACAACTAAACTATTTAAAACGGAACGTGAAAATGGTAGTAATATTCTGGATGGCGATGTTCGCTTTTCAGTTGCCTACCGCCCCATGGAATCTCGTTGGATTGCATTAAACCGTTTAGACTTTGTATTTGATTCAAATACAGACCTGCTTGGTTTTAAGACACGGCAACGTAAATTGATTGAAAACCTAGCGACCAACTTCTTGATTAATGATCAAAATCAGTTAGCGTTTAACTTTGGTCTGAAATACGTTGTTGATAATTTTGATGATTCAGAATTTAGTGGTGTAACCGGATTGATCGGTACAGAATTCCGTCATGATATCAGCGATAAGTTTGATGTGGGTGTGCATGCACATACGCGTTATTCAGCTAATGCCAGCGTATACCAATATTCAACCGGCGCATCTGTTGGTTGGAACATGGCGCGTAATATCTGGTTGAGCGTAGGTTACAATTTTGACGGTTTTGAAGATAGTGACTTCTCAGCTGCAGGCTATACCGCAAGTGGTCCATATATCCGCTTCCGCTTGAAGTTTGATCAGGATACCGCTGATGAAATTCAAAACTGGTTAAATTAGTACTGTCATTGCAAGAAACGGAGCCCCCCCCAAATAATAATAATAGGAACTTCTCGTTCCCATACTCTGTGTGGTAACGCATAGGGTTGAGGATAATCACACTTTAAATATAGTGTAAAAAATCAGCCGATTTTTGTGACTGGTTACGATTAATTAAAACAGTTGAAAGTGGAAACCAACTTAAAAGTATAAAATCATTTCTTTTGCTGTTATCCCTGAATGCTTTTGTCGGGGATCCAGTGTTATCAGTGCATTAAAAGCTTTGGATTCTCGACAAAAGCACTCGGGAATGACAAACCGATTTTAATCGGACACTAGTGGCACAGAGCATGTGAATGGTAAAAAATATTAGCTCAATTTCTTACATCGGGTAAACTAACACATCACTGACTTTTGAAAGCATCACTAAATGCCAAATCAATCCAGAATCCAACCCATGCCCGTGCAGCTGGTCAATCAGATTGCAGCAGGTGAGGTCGTTGAGCGTCCTGCTGCTGTTGTTAAGGAATTGCTGGAAAATAGCCTGGATGCCGGCGCGACCAAAATTGTAATCGATATTGAACAGGGTGGCACCAAACTTATTCGAATATCTGACAATGGTCATGGTATTCATAAAGATGATCTTGTGCTTTCACTTTCCCCACATGCAACCAGTAAAATTCACAGCATCGATGATCTTGAAGTGGTAAGTAGTCTGGGATTTCGTGGCGAAGCCTTACCTAGTATCGCCTCTGTTAGCCATCTACAATTAACCTCATGTTGGCAGGGTGGTGATGAGACCTGGCAGCTCACGATGAATAATAGCCAGGCGAGTGAGCTCGCACCAGCTGCCAATAAACCAGGTACAACCATCGAAGTTCGTGATTTGTTTTTTAACGTACCGGCAAGACGGAAATTTCTACGTACCGAAAAAACAGAATTCTCACACCTGGATGATGTTGTTAAACGTATCTCACTGAGTCGTTTTGATATCGATATATCATTGCGCCACAATCAGCGCGCAGTTAAAGCATTACGTGCTGCCAATACGCAAATAGAACGGGAAAAACGCATCGCCGACATTCTGGGCCCTGCCTTTATCGAACAGTCCTTGCATATGGACTTCGATTATGAAGGGCTACGGTTATGGGGTTGGGTTGCCGAGCCGACTTTTTCACGCAGCCAGGCTGATATGCAATATTTTTACGTCAATGGTCGTATGGTAAAAGATCGATTGATTACGCACGCAGTTAGACAGGCTTATTCAGACGTGTTGTTTCATGGTAGGCATCCTGCTTATGTGTTATTTTTTGAGTGTGATCCGGCGATGGTTGATGTGAATGCGCATCCCGGAAAACACGAAGTACGTTTTCGGCAGAGTCGTCAGATTCATGACTTTTTATTCAGGGCTATCCATAAAAGTCTGGCTGAAGTCAGTACCAGTAATACCGCGTCACACGATTATCAGCATTTCTCGGCTTCTGCCCCAGAGTTATCTGGTCAAAATACTCAATATTCAGCACAGCAACCGTCTCAGTCTGCCATGCCATTTGCGGTGGCGGAACAGCGTCGTGCCTATACTGAATTTACAAAAAGAGAGAGTACTTCAATTGCAGGCATCGCAAGTGGTCAAGGTTCAACCGAAACAGAAGGCATGCCGCCTTTGGGTTTTGCCCGTGCTCAGCTACATGGAATATATATTCTTGCCGAGAATGCTGAAGGACTGGTGATGGTTGATATGCACGCAGCGCATGAGCGAATTACCTATGAACGGCTAAAGACTGCACGAGAAGGTGAGGGTATCCAGTCTCAACCATTACTTGTGCCTCTGACCATGGAGGTCAGTAACAAAGAAGCGCAACTGGTTGAAGATAATGCTGAGGTATTTAACCAGTTAGGTTTTGAAGTTGATCGCGTAGCTGATGAAAGCATCAAACTACGACAAATACCCATTACGCTTTCGAACAGTGATGTCGAAACATTATTACGTGACGTTTTATCTGATTTGTTAACACATGGCAGTAGCTCACGTATTGAAGAAGAGATTAATGAGATTTTATCTACCATGGCGTGTCACGGTTCGATACGGGCAAATCGGAAACTAACGATTGAAGAGATGAATGCCTTATTGCGTGATATGGAAATTACCGAGCGCAGTGGGCAGTGTAATCATGGGCGTCCGACGTGGATTCAGTTAACGATAGCTGAGTTGGATAAATTGTTTATGCGTGGGCGTTGATTAAAAATGTTTTTGAACCGCAGAGACGCTGAGGCGCTGAGTGTAATATTGGTTCGCCTACGGCGTAATCAATCACATAGATTTTTCTCTGCGCCTCAGCGTCTCTGCGGTTAAGTTTTTTTAAGTAGATACTATGAAAGATTTAATTATCCAGTCAGGTGAATCTGATAATTCCCCCATATCCATATTCGTCATGGGAGCAACTGCTACCGGTAAAACCAATCTTGCTTTGGCTATTCATGACGAATTACCATCAGGCCTAATCAGTGTCGATTCGGCTTTAGTCTATCGAACCATGAATATCGGTACCGCCAAACCTGACCAGAAGACCTTAAATAAATCGCCCCATCATCTCATCGATATCATCGATCCCGCTGAGGTATATTCAGCAGGTCAGTTTCGTGAAGACGCTCTGGTGTTGATGCAGCAAAGTGTGTCCAATCAGCGTACGCCTTTGTTGGTCGGTGGCACCATGTTGTACTTCAATACCCTGCAAAAAGGCATGGCGAATATGCCTGAGGTCGCGGATTCTGTTCGGCAGGCAATTGAGAATGAAGCCAAAACAGAGGGTATTCAAAAGATGCACAATCGATTGAAATCGGTTGATCCTGTCTCCGCAGAACGTATTCACCCTAATGATTCACAAAGGGTTAAAAGAGCGTTAGAACTATATGATTACACAGGAAAAACACTAACTGAATATTGGGCGGAACAGGCGAAGAATCAAAGTAAAAATAACTTCCCATACCGTCGAATAAAAATTGCACTGGTACCAGAAGATCGTGTTGAATTACGTAAACGTATTACGCTGCGTTTTGATCTCATGCTGAAACAGGGCTTTATTGAGGAGGTCGAGGTTTTATTTAAACAAGGCGATTTGCACGCTGAAATGCCCTCGATTCGGGCAGTGGGATATCGTCAGGTTTGGGCCTATTTAGCGGGTGATTACGGCTATGATGAGATGCGAGAAAAGGCGATTATCGCTACCGCCCAATTAGCAAAACGTCAGATGACCTGGTTGCGTAAAGAGAATGACTGTAATTTTATTGACCCAATTACATTAAATACCGAGAAAGTACTGAAAAACCTCAAATTTTTACTATCATAGTGGGGTGACGAGTAATTGCAGTTTGGTTCTAGGCTGGAACAATTTGCAAAATACTCAGTCTATAACCTCAGATAAAAACAATAACGGGGAAAGATCATGTCAAAAGGGCACCATTTACAAGACCCTTATTTAAACGCGTTACGACGAGAAAGAGTGCCTGTCTCCATTTTTCTGGTGAACGGAATTAAATTACAGGGACAAATCGAATCATTTGACCAGTTTGCAGTGCTGCTTAAAAACACAGTGACGCAGATGGTTTATAAACACGCCATTTCTACCGTTGTGCCTTCACGCCAGATTAAGTGGAGTGATGAAAGTGACTCTGACGGTAATGGTGATAATTGAGTATAATTACACAGACGATATAAAATGGTCGCCAGAGGCGGCCATTTTTTTTGGAAAAATACAAATAGTTTAATAATAAATAACATTAATTAAGTCTTATAAGTAATTGATATATAAATAATGCTAGATCAAGAACGCGTATCCGGCGGTAATCGAGCTATCCTGGTTCATATGGATATTAATGATGAAGCGCATCGAGAAAACCTGTCTGAGTTTAAAGAACTGGTGCTTTCCTCGGGTGCCGATATCCTTGATATCGTTACTACCAGCCGACAACGAGCCGACCCAAAATATTTTATCGGCAGTGGTAAAGCGCTCGAAATTGCTAATCTGGTCAAGCAGCATGAGGTCGACCTTGTGCTCTTTAATCATAAATTAGCGGCATCACAAGAACGTAATCTCGAAGGTTTAATCGAATGTCGCGTACTGGACCGAACTGGTTTGATTCTGGATATCTTCGCTCAACGTGCACGTTCATTTGAGGGTAAATTGCAGGTCGAGCTAGCGCAGTTAAGACATCTCTCGACCCGCCTAGTCAGAGGCTGGACTCACCTCGAACGTCAAAAAGGGGGGATTGGCTTACGCGGACCAGGCGAAACTCAGTTAGAAACCGACCGTCGATTACTCGGTTTACGCATTAAACAGATTAATAAACGTCTGGCAAAAGTTAAGAAGCAGCGTGAACAGGGCAGGCAATCACGTCAGAAAGCAGAAATTGCCACCGTTTCGCTGGTGGGTTATACCAACGCTGGCAAATCCAGTTTATTCAATGTGCTGTGTGACGATGATGTTTATGTGCAAGATCAGCTCTTCGCAACATTGGATCCGACATTACGACGGGTTGATCTGAGCCAGGATGTGACCGTCATTCTTGCTGATACCGTTGGATTTATTCGCCACCTGCCGCACGATCTTGTCACTGCGTTTCGGTCGACTTTGCAGGAAACGTCTGAGGCGCAGCTATTACTCCACATCATAGACTCAGCAGACCCCAATCGTGACGCCAATATCAATGAAGTCAACAAGGTACTCACGCAGATCAATGCCAATAAAATTCATTGCATACATATAATGAATAAAATTGATTTAACCGGTACTAAACCCAGAATCGATTTTGCAGATGATGGCAAAGTTAAGCGAATCTGGATATCAGTTGAAGCGGGCGAGGGTATCGACTTGCTTAAACAGACCTTAATTGATTTGTTCAGAGAAAAGATGATAGAAGGTCAATTGACACTCACGCCTGCTGACGCGCGCATTCGAGCCAGATTGTTTGAAATCGGGGCAATTCGTAACGAGATAATCGATGAAGAAGGCCATTTTCGACTAAAAATCAGCATTTCACGCCGAGATTTGAATCAGTTTGAATCACGTGAACAGATTCCGCTGGAATCGATGTTGCTGCTATAAGCTTGTTTTTAAAACATTTATTAACCACAGAGACACAGAAGCTACAGGGTTTTAATGTTGCTAGCGCCGTAGGCGTGTAACAAAATAATCTAAAACTCTGCGTCCTCTGTGTCTCTGTGGTAAAAAGCTTTTAATGATTCAATATTCAGGTAGAATGCAGCGTTTGCAGGCGTTGTTTTTACGCCCTAACTAAGAAGTAAATATTGGAAACCAAATATGCGAAAGCAAGATGATAGACAAGATGGTTTGAACGCCCGCTCAGGAAAGCAAGAAATGGCCTGGAATGAGCCCGGTGGTAATGGTGACAATAACGGCGATAAAGATCCCTGGGGTAGCAACCGGGGTAATCGCGGAAATCAGGGGCCACCTGATCTGGATGAAGTGTTTAAAAATCTACAGAAAAAATTCGGTAGCCTGTTTGGTGGAAAAGGCGGCGGTCGTTCTGGTGGCAACGGTGTTTCAGCTGGTGGCTTTGGCCTTGGAATTGGAATAGTCATCGTAATCTTGCTGGGTTTTTGGTTAGTCAGTGGTTTCTACAAAGTGGAAGAAGCGGAACGTGGTGTGGTCTTCCGATTCGGCAAACATGTTGATACAACACAAAAAGGTTTGCATTGGCATATCCCTAGCCCCATCGAGCGTGTAGAAAAAGTCGATGTAACAAAGGTCTATACTATTCCTTTGAATTCAACTATGTTGACGCAGGATGAAAACATCGTTGATATTTTGGGTACGGTTCAATACCGAATTGATAGTGCTGAGAAGTATTTGTTCAGTGTAAGAAGCCCTGAAATATCACTTTCTCAGGTTACTGAGAGTGCTTTACGTCAAAGTATTGGGCGTAGCAAAATGGATTACGTCATCACCGAAGGTCGTGGTGAAATTTCAATTCAGGTTAAAGGCATCATCCAGGAAATTGTGAATAACTATGGGACAGGTCTGACAATATTTAAAGTGAATATCCAAAATGCTAAACCACCTGAAGCGGTTAAAGATGCATTTGATGATGTAACGCAAGCACGTGAGGATGAAGAACGTTTCAAAAATGAAGCGGAAGCCTATCGTAATGAAGTCCTTCCAAAAGCGCGTGGTGCATCAGCTCGTATGCGTGAAGAAGCTGACGCGTATAAGAACGAAGTTATTGCTAGGGCAGAAGGTGAAGCCGATCGTTTTACTCAGTTATTAAAAGAGTATAAAAAAGCACCCAAGATTACACGCGAACGTTTGTACCTCGACATGATGGAGTCAGTACTAAGTAATAGTTCGAAAATAATGGTTGATATCGAAGGCGGTAACAACCTGCTTTATTTACCATTAGACAAATTGATGGAACGAAGTAATAGTACTGATGCAACCAGTCAGAAAAGAGCCGCAGCCGATATATTAAGAGACATCAAACAACGCGGCGCAAACAAGAGTAACCAACGTGCCAGAATCGATGGTCTACGTTCAAGAGGAGCACGATAATGTTAGTTAATAGTTTAAAAGTTATTGTTCCTTTAGTTTTACTGCTGCTCTGGACATCATTGTTTACTGTTGATGAACGTCAGGAAGCAATTTTGTTCCAGTTCGGTGAAATTATTGAATCGGATTTTGAACCGGGTCTGCATGTAAAACTTCCGTTCATGAATAATGTGAAAAAATTTGATAATCGAATTTTAACCATTGACCAGAAGCCAGAACGTTTTCTTACGCAAGAGAAGAAAGACTTAATCGTTGACTCCTATGTGAAATGGCGCATTACCGATGTGGTTCAGTACTATAAAACCACACAAGGTGATGAGTTAACGGCGGGACGTCTGTTATATGAAAACATCAATAACGGATTACGCGATGAATTTGGTAAACGGACTATTCAGGAAATTATTTCTGGTGATCGCACACAAATTATGAGTCTGATGACGGAGCAAGCATCAGAACGTGCAAAATCACTAGGCATCGAAGTAGTTGATGTGCGTGTTAAAAAAGTGGATTACCCTGAGCGAGTAAGTAACTCAGTCTACCAACGTATGCGTGCAGAACGTGAACGTGAAGCGCGAGATTTCCGCTCTAAGGGTCATGAAGCTTCTGAGCGTATTCAAGCTGATGCTGATCGTCAGCGTAGTATTCTAGTTGCAGAAGCTTATCGTGATTCAGAAATCGTACGTGGTGAAGGCGATGCGAAAGCAACAGAAATTTACGCAAAAGCGTTTAATAAAGATCGAGAGTTCTATAAGTTTTCTCGTAGCTTAACGGCTTACACAAAAAACTTTTCAAATGCGGGTGATGTGATATTGCTGCAACCAGACTCTGATTACTTCCGTTACTTTAAAGACCCATCGGGTAAACAGAAAAAATAAATTCATGTGGGAAAGTATCGTACCTGCGCTTGCACTGATGCTGGTATTCGAAGGTATGTTGCCTTTTATCAGCCCAAAGAATTGGCGTAATGCGATGTCGCAAGCAGCTCAGCAACCCGATAATGTGCTAAGAACACTGGGTTTGCTAAGCATGTTAGCGGGCGTGATTATCCTCTATCTGGTTCGATAAGTTCACTTCGATAGCACTAGCTACAAAAATTATGACAACGAAACAACACTGGACATTACCTGAAGGTATCGAAGAAGTTTTGCCGGAACAAGCAGCAAAATTTGAATCGATGCGTCGTATGCTGCTCGATCTATATGCTACCTGGGGTTATGAGCTAGTTATGCCACCGACGATCGACTTTATCGAATCGTTACTAACAGGCACCGGTCACGATCTCGACTTGCAGACATTTAAATTGGTGGATCAGGTTTCGGGTCGTACCTTGGGGCTTCGTGCAGACATGACACCACAGGTTGCACGTATTGATGCCCATCAGTTACAACGCGATGTGCCAACACGATTATGCTATATCGGAACCGTATTGCGCACAAAACCAGAAAGCATCGGCGATAGTAGAAGTCCGCTTCAAGTAGGTGCAGAGTTGTACGGCCATGCAGGTGTAGAATCAGAAGTAGAGATAATCGGTTTAATGTTGCAAACTTTTGCCGCTATGGAAGTAAACGATGTTTATCTTGATTTAGGTAACGTTGATATTTATCGTGGTCTTGCGAAACAGGCAGGTTTATCTGAAGAAATAGAAAGCCAGCTATTTAATATGTTGCAACGCAAAGCCGTGACAGAAATTAATTCGTTACTGACATCGCTTGATATCAATGCCGATGTGAAAGCCATGTTGTCAGAATTATCTTCACTCAACGGTGATAAATCGATATTTGAAAAAGCCAGAACGGTATTAGCAAAAGCTGATGACTCAGTAAAACAAGCCATCGATTATTTGGAGAAAACGGCTGAATTGATGTGGCAGCGTTATGGTTCGGTTTTATCAGAAACTCAGGTTCACTTTGATCTATCTGAATTGCACGGTTATCACTATAAAACTGGCGTAGTGTTCGCTGCGTTTGTGCCACAGTTGGGACAGGCAATTGCTCGTGGTGGTCGATATGATGATATCGGAAAAGTTTTTGGTCGTGCTAGAGCAGCAACCGGATTCAGTACGGATTTAAAAGTGCTAAATCAATTGTCGTCTAAACAGTTTGTTGTGCAGGAAAAAATATTTGCACCAATAAACGTTGATCAAAACAAAATTGCCGAATTGCGTGCGCAGGGGAAAATTATTATCGAACAATTACCTGGGCAGAAATTGGATGCTGAGTCGATGGGCTGTCGTAAAAGTCTTGTACAGAAAGACGGACAGTGGGTTGTAAAAAACTAACTAGAATACACACGTCATTGCAAGGGACGAAGCAATTTTCTGTAAGCAGTCAAGTCGCTAAAAGAAATTGCCACGCTTCGCTCGCAATGACGATTAAATAATTTAATTTTTAAATTCAAGGTTTAACCATGTCAAAAAATGTTGTCGTACTCGGAAGTCAATGGGGTGATGAGGGTAAAGGTAAAATTGTCGATTTGCTAACAGATCGCGCAGCTGCGGTGGTTCGTTTTCAGGGCGGTCATAATGCAGGACATACACTTGTTATTGGAGACGAAAAAACTGTATTGCATTTAATACCATCTGGCATATTACGTGACAATGTTACGTGCCTGATTGGTAATGGTGTAGTGTTATCACCTGAGGCTTTATTTAAAGAATTGGGCGAGTTGGAAGCGCGTGGTATTCCTGCGAGTCAGCGCATCGGTATTTCAGAAGCGTGTCCATTAATTCTTCCTTATCATATCGCTTTAGATCAGGCGCGCGAAACCGCACGTGGTAAAGCAGCTATTGGTACGACAGGTCGTGGTATCGGTCCTTGTTATGAAGATAAAGTCTCTCGTCGTGGTATTCGTTTAGCGGATCTGAAAAATCTTGAAACATTCAAAGAGAAACTTGCCGGTGTGATGGAATATCACAACTTCGTGTTGAAAAATTATTTTAAACAGGATGAAGTGGATTACCAAACAGTGCTTGATCAGGTATTGGATTATCGTGAAAGACTCCTGTCTTTGATCGTCGATGTACCGGGTACAATCGATGGTTATCGTAAAGCAGGTAAGAGTATTATGTTCGAAGGTGCGCAAGGCACATTGCTTGATATCGATCAGGGTACTTATCCCTTTGTAACTTCATCTAACACTACTGCAGGCGGTGCATGTACCGGTAGTGGCATAGGACCAAAAGATCTGGATTACATTCTGGGTATTACTAAAGCATACACTACACGAGTGGGTGCAGGTCCTTTCCCGACAGAACTGTTTGATGATGACAAAGATGATCCAGCAATCGGTCAACATTTAGCAACCGTAGGTCATGAAGTCGGAGCGACCACCGGTCGTGATCGTCGTTGTGGCTGGTTCGATGGTGTCGCACTGCGCCGCGCTGCACAAATTAATAGTTTGACTGGTTTATGCATTACCAAACTCGACGTGCTAGATGGTTTAGAAAATATTCGTATTTGTAATAGTTACGACTATCAGGGTGAAAGCCTGCATATGCCGCCGATGGGTGCCGATGCGATAGAACAATGCACAGCGGTTTATGAGACTATGCCGGGTTGGACAAAATCAACAGTGGGTGCGAAGAGTCTTGATGATTTGCCAGAGAATGCCAGAAATTACCTGGATCGTTTGGCTGAGGTCGTTGGCGTACCCGTCGATATTGTATCGACCGGGCCTGAGCGGGATGAGACCATCGTTTTGAATCACCCATTTGATTAATTTTTTTATTCTCACACTTGCAGTATGAGAATTGGATTGCTGTAGAATCAAAAAAAATATGAACTATTTGGGGAAAACGGGAACAAACAAACTGAATATAAATAATTGATTCCTGAGCGAAGAACAACTATCCTTTACCTGTGAATGCAAAAAACTACAAACTAATGCACTATGTGCTCATCATGTTGTTGATGTTTGCACCAATGCGTAGTGTTCAAGCTGCACAGACACCACACTGTAATATGGATGACATGGCCATCATGACAACTGATACTGTTATTCAAAACAGTGATGTGGCTATGTTTGTGAACGACGGGCAAATGCATATGGCTAATGGTTCATCTATGCATCATATGGCTGATCGCAGTGATGCTGTACCCAGTACCATAGAGCACAGCTGTTGCTGTTGTGACGGTAATAGTTGTGGCAATGACTGCGATATGGGTGTGACTGTCTTGCTCCTGATGCAGCCATCTTCTTATTTACCGGTTTATTCCAACATTGAAAATACCATTCTTTCTTCTGCCAGTATTCAGATTAGAGAACTCACGCCGCCTTCACGCCCGCCGCTAAACCTTTCGTAGAAAATTAAACGCATCTCTTGCCTATTATCTGGCAACGAGGAGTCGATTCATTTTTTTTACGGAGGTTGGCCATGTGTCAATCAAATTTAACAAGATTTTCTATCAGTCAAGTACCATTAATAACGGGTTTGCTATTTTTTACTGCATTGTTTGTAAATAATGCATCAGCTTTAAGTTTGCAGCAGGCCGAACAATTAGCCCTGAGTGATGACCCTTTGGTGAAAAGCTATCTTGCTTCATCAAGGGCATTTGATAATCAGTCGGTTGCTGATAATACCTTACCTGATCCCAAATTCCGTCTTGGCATGTTTAATCTGCCAGTTGATACTTTCAGTACATCACAGGAACCCACGACACAACTTCGTCTCGGTATTCAGCAGGCGTTTCCAAAAGGTGACTCTTTGGAGTACAAACAACAACAGTCACGTTGGTTATCAAAATCATCGCTGTCACGTGCGGATGATGAAAATCTAAAAATCATTCGGGACTTGAGAGAGGTCTATCTGAATTTGTACTACGAGATGAAAGCAGAGAAAATAATTAATAACAGTCGGTCGTTGTTTAAGAGCCTGGTGAAAATAACAGAAGCTCACTATGCCGCTGGGCGGGTGAAGCAACAGGATGTATTACGTGCTGATCTTGAACTTTCTCGGCTAGATGACAGGGTAACAACAACGCTGGGAAAACAGGATGAATATCGTGCCCTGTTGGCACAATGGATAGGGGAATTGGCGTATCAGACAATTGATGATAATTTTCCGGTGTTAGCGGATATTCCTGATACTTCAGATATAAACGCACTGTTGACAAAACACCCCGCCGTCATAATGGAAACATCAAACGTCAACGCCAGCAAAAGTATGGTGGCAATGGCAAAGCAAGATTACAGTCCAGGTGTAAATGCATTTGTGGAATATCGAAAACGCTTTGGTGATAATCCGGATGGCAGTAACCGTTCTGATATGTTGGCTGCGATGGTCACACTGGACATTCCGTTATTCACTGGAAACAGACAGGATAAACAGGTGTCTGCAAATATTGAAAAATCCAATGCGGCTCAGTTCCAGCTTGATAATAAATTGCGCGTGTTAAAACGTATGCTGGAAAAGGACATGGCGGTTTACAAACGTCTTGGACAACGTGAAAAATTGTATGGTGAAGAATTGTTAGCATCCGCTAAAAACAATGCCGAAGCCTCACTCAGCGCCTACCAGAGTGGTGTGACAGAATTTACTACCTTGATGCGTTCAAGGATAACTGAACTGGATGTGGAGCTAGCAGACCTGCGTATACGCGTCGATCGTTCACGAGCAAAAGCGCGTCTGTTATACCTTACCGGAGAATCGAAATGATAAAACCTGAAACTTTTAAAGTTAAACAAATATTTTTATGCACAGCCTTAATGATGGGCTTAACCGGTACGTCTGTTTTTTCTGTCGCACATGCGGCTGAAGATGAAAAAGAAATTATGTACTGGGTGGCTCCAATGGATCCAAATTACAGGCGCGATAAAGCAGGTAAATCGCCGATGGGAATGGATTTGATTCCGTTTTACGCGGGTGAAGATAGCGATGGTAGTACGGTTAGTATTTCACCGACGGTGGTGCAGAATTTGGGCGTTAGAACGGCTAAAGCTGAGTTGACACGTCTGTGGCGTGGTATCGATACTGTGGGATATGTTGATTATGATGAATCGAAAGTTAGTCATATCCATCTTCGTACTACCGGATGGGTGGAAAATCTGACGGTTAAGTCCGAAGGCGAACGCGTTAAAAAAGGTGACCGTCTGTTTGACCTGTACTCACCTGAACTGGTAAATGCACAGGAAGAGTTTGTTGTCGCATTATCATCAGGAAATAAAGGGCTTGTGCGTGCATCTAAAGAGCGGTTATCAGCTCTGGGAATTTCAAAAAATCAAATTAATCAATTGAAAAAAGATAAACGCGTCAAACAACGTATTTCAATTTACGCTTCGCAGGATGGTGTGGTCTCTGATTTTCCTGTACGTGATGGCATGTATATTAAACCGTCGATGAAGGTGATGACCTTAGGCGACCTATCCAGCGTCTGGTTACTTGCGGAAGTGTTTGAACGCCAGTCACAATGGGTCGAAGTAGGCCAGGATGCAGAAGTTACTTTGTCGTATATACCCGGTAAAAACTGGCAGGGCAAAGTTGAATACATATACCCTAGTCTCGATCCTAAAACTCGCACTTTAAAAGTCCGGCTGCGATTTGATAATCCGGGTGAAAGGTTAAAACCAAACATGTACGCCAATGTAAAAATATACGGCGGTGCAAAAGAAAACACTATCGTTATTCCCCTTGAAGGATTAATTCGCACAGGTCGAGAAGAGCGCGTCATTATTGCTCTGGGTGAAGGTAAGTTCGAAGCCCGAAGTGTGACGGCGGGAATAGAGAGTGGCGATTATGTTGAAATTATGGAGGGCGTGAATGAAGGCGAAAAAATTGTGACATCCGGTCAGTTCCTGATTGATTCGGAAGCTAGTATGCGTGCCAGTATTACCCGGATGTCTGAACCACAAGAAAGTGAATCAGGCATGTCGGATATGAGTGATGCAACAGAATCAAAAATTGTCTCAGGAAGCGGCGTTGTTAAAGTTGTTATGGCGGAAGATCGTAAATTGAAGCTACAGCATGAGCCAATAAAAGAACTGGGTTGGCCAGCGATGACGATGGACTTTATTCTTGCTGACGATGTTGATATCAGTAATTTAAGTGTCGATGAAAAAGTGATGTTTGTATTGGAAGAACGTGATGATCGTTATTTAATTACTGCCATCCATGAAATGAAAGCCGGTGGCTCAGACAATGGGGGAATGTAACCATGATTGCTAAAATTATTGACTGGTCAATCAGCAACCGTTTCATGGTGTTAATGCTGACATTTATCATCGTTGGTCTGGGAATTTATTCCGTCAAACAGACGCCACTGGATGCACTGCCTGATTTATCAGACGTGCAGGTAATCATTAAAACCAGTTATCCCGGACAGGCACCGCAGGTCGTTGAGGATCAGGTTACCTATCCATTAACCACCGCTATGTTATCTGTACCGAAAGCGGTTAATGTGCGGGGTTACTCTTTTTTTGGTGACTCTTACGTCTACGTTATTTTTGAAGACGGTACAGATTTGTATTGGGCGCGATCACGGGTGCTTGAATATTTAAGTCAGGTCGCAAGTAAATTACCTGCTGATGCCCGACCCGAACTCGGGCCGGATGCAACCGGTGTGGGTTGGGTGTATGAATACGCACTGGTCGATCGAAGTGGCACACAGGATTTGTCTCAACTTCGCAGTATTCAGGACTGGTTTCTGAAATATGAATTGCAAACGGTACCCGGTGTCTCCGAAGTCGTCACGATAGGCGGCATGGTTAAACAATATCAGGTGGTACTTGATCCAGATAGTCTGCGTGCATATAACTTGCCACTGTCTAAAATAAGGACGGCGATTCAACGTGGCAATCAGGAAACCGGTGGTTCGGTTGTCGAAATGGCTGAAGCCGAGTACATGGTGCGGTCGACGGGTTATATCGATGAGCTTGATGACCTGAGAAATATTCCGCTAGGTGTTAATGATCAGGGCACGCCCATCTTGTTAAAAGATGTCGCTCAGATTCGTATTGGCCCTCAGCTTCGTCGTGGTATTGCAGAACTCGATGGTGAAGGTGAAGTCGTGGGTGGTGTTATCGTCATGCGTTTTGGTGAAAATGCATTAAGCACGATTAATGCGGCAAAAGAAAAATTAAAAGAACTTGCGCGAAGCCTACCACCAGGTGTTGAAATTGTAGAAACTTATGACCGTTCGGCATTAATCAATCGTGCTGTTGATACGTTGAACATGAAATTGCTAGAAGAATTTATCGTGGTCGCTTTGGTCTGTGCGCTGTTTCTGTTCCACTTACGTTCGGCTCTGGTTATTATGCTTTCATTGCCGGTTGGAATATTAATTGCATTTATCGTCATGGAACGTATTGGTATTAACGCCAATATCATGTCATTGGGTGGCATTGCCATTGCGATTGGTGCGATGGTCGATGCGGCTATTGTAATGATTGAAAATGTGCATAAACACATAGAAAAAACCGAACTGACAGATGAAAACCGATGGCAAATCATGCGTGATGCCGCGAAAGAAGTGGGTCCGCCACTTTTCTTTTCGCTATTAATTATTACCTTAAGCTTCCTGCCTGTATTTACCCTTGAAGCACAAGAGGGACGCATGTTTGCGCCGCTGGCATTCACCAAAACGTTTGCTATGGCAGGTGCAGCATTGCTTTCGATAACATTGGTGCCAGTATTGATGGGGTATTTTATTCGAGGACATATTACACCCGAACATAAAAATCCTATCAATCGAATTTTGATTGCAGGTTATAAGCCGTTTATCAATGCTGTTTTACATTCACCAAAATTAATACTGGTCGCTACTTTGTTTATCGTTGTAGTAGGTTTCTGGCCACTGACACAATTAGGGTCAGAATTTATGCCGGATTTGGATGAAGGCGATCTGTTATATATGCCTAGTACATTCCCTGCCGTGTCCGTGGGCAAAGCGCATGAATTATTACAACAGACTAATAAGCTGATTAAAACAGTGCCAGAAGTTAAACGTGTTTTTGGTAAAGTCGGTCGTGCCGAAAGTGCGACTGATCCAGCGCCTCTAACCATGATAGAAACCACCATACTCCTCAAGCCTGCCGAAGAATGGCGAGAAGGGATGACCATAGATAAACTGAAAAAAGAATTGAATGCTTTGATTCAGTTTCCAGGGTTAACCAACGCTTGGGTCATGCCGATTAAAAATCGTATCGACATGCTGGCTACGGGCATTAAAACACCGGTAGGTATCAAAGTGGCGGGGCCGGATCTTACCGTTATTGAAAATATCGGTAAAGATATTGAAAAAGTACTTAATAAAGTGCCAGGAACAGTTTCTGTTTATGCCGAGCGTGTGGCAGGTGGACGTTACCTTACAGTGGATATTAAACGTCGTGAAGCAGCTCGGTTTGCACTCAATATTGCAGACATTCAGGATGTGGTAAAAACAGCATTAGGTGGTATGCGTGTTGCCATGACTGTGGAAGGACTTGAGCGTTATCCCATCAATATGCGTTATCCGAGAGATGTACGTGATTCACTGGAAAAATTACGTAATTTACCGGTGGTTACTCCATCAGGGGCACGTATTCCACTAGCTGAAGTCGCGGATATCCGTATAGATAACGGACCGGGTATGATCAAGACTGAAAATGCACGTCTTAACGGCTGGATATATATTGATATTGAAGGTCGTGATTTAGGTTCGTATGTGAAGGATGCACAACAGACCGTCGCCGATCAAGTCAATTTGCCACCGGGTTATTCTATTTCCTGGTCTGGTCAGTATGAATTTATGGTTCGTGCTGTTGAACGTTTAACGACAGTGGTGCCGGTAACGCTAGTCATCATCATCCTGTTGTTGTATATGAATTTCCGTAACATAACCGAAGTATTAATTATTCTAGGTACTTTGCCATTGGCATTAGTCGGTGGTTTCTGGTTATTGTATTTACTTGATTACAATATGTCGGTAGCAGTGGGTGTTGGTTTTATCGCGTTATCGGGTGTCGCCGTCGAGATAGGCGTCATTATGCTGGTCTATCTGAATCAGGCTTTTGAGGAACATAGAAGTAAGGCTGATAAAGCAGGAACTGAATTGACCGTAGATGAAGTTCGCTCTGCGGTTATTGATGGTGCGCTTTTAAGAGTACGACCTATCATGATGACCGTTGCCACTATCATTGCAGGATTATTGCCTATCATGTTGGGTGGGGGAACGGGTTCAGAAGTAATGCGACGGATCGCCGCGCCTATGGTTGGTGGTATGGTTAGTGCGACCATATTAACTCTGGTTGTTATCCCAGCTGTGTTTTTAATCTGGAAAAGTATGGGGCTGAAAAGTAATGCACAATAACTTAAACTTAAGGTGCCGTAATTTTTATAAGATTAGATAATGACAATAAAAGTTGAATATTTTAGTGATGTGTTATGTGTATGGGCCTATGGTGGACAGATTCGTATGGATGAATTAAAACGAGATTTTTCTGGTAATATTGAAATAGATTATCGTTTTGTTCCTATCTTTGGTTCAGGTAAACAGCAGGTGAAAAACACCTGGAAAGAGAAGGGCGGTTTGTCAGGGTTTAGTGCATATTTACAGGAAGTTGCTAAAAGTTGGCCACATATTTCTCTTTCGTCAGAATTATGGACAGGCGTCGCACCAGAATCGTCTACTTCTGCGCATCTTTATTTGAAAGCGATTCAGCTTTTAGCCTATAGTGGTGAAATAGATAAAGCACCTTTAGATAAGTTTAACGGAAGAACTATTTTTGAAGAAACCATCTGGCAGTTTAGAGACGCTTTCTTTCGTGAAGGTAAGGACATCGCACGTCGAAGTGTACAAGATGAAATTGCCAATGAATTGGGATTACCGTTAAATCACATTCATGAATTAATAAATTCAGGACGCGCACACGCAGCATTGCATAGAGATGATGAAGCCAGGCATCAATATAAAGTGCCCGGAAGCCCGACACTGGTATTAAATGAAGGTCGTCAGCTGCTCTATGGAAATGTAGGTTATCGTATTATTGATGCTAATGTGCGTGAGTTATTACATAACTCGAATCATGATGAAGCAAGTTGGTGTTAGTGAGCGTGTGGCAATATTAGTAATTTTATGGACATGTATTTATTTTGACCTAAGTCAAAGAGCAAGCAGCAATTATTTTCTACTATCTATGTCAGATAGCTAATGTTTATTAGTCAGGTTATGAGTAATCATGCAAAAGCGTAGACACAAAATTTTAAGCTGGTTTTTAACCATTTTACTGATGTGGTTACCTCTTTCTGTATCTGCTGATATATCCATTCCTGCTCAAGAAAGAGATAATTGTCACGAGGTGAGTTTTGATGCTGCAAAAGTTTCTGCTAGTGACCACTCTGTAGAACGGGTAGCGCATAAACAAGTTTGTTGCGATCAATGTGGTGACCAGTGTAATGCATGTTCTGGTTTATCTTCATGTGGGCACAGCCTCAGCCATGTTTCGCCATTTATAATAATCCATCAGCATACTTCTCAATCCTTACAACTCGTACGAAATTCGATTGAGCAATATTTTCAGTATCAAAACTGGATCATTCTCCCTGATTTCCGTCCTCCCGTCGTTTAAGGTTCCGACAGGAGCCGCTATTTAGCTCATTGCCGGTTAGGTAAGCGTGCTAACACTCGTTTCATGTAGTTGAAATGATAGATTTAGAAAAAAATTATTTAAAAATTTTATTAACTTAACAGGAGTGAATATCATGAAATATTCATGTCATTCGTTCAGACGAAAATTACAGGTAACAGTGGTTACTTTAGCGTTGCCTGTAATCGTATCGGCTGAAACAGGTAATGCTGATTTACAGAAACAGATTGATGCATTGCAAAATCAGGTTACTGCCCTAAACAGCGAAGTTCAGCAGGCGGCAGAATGGAAAAATCCAAACACTTTAGTACACATGGCCGGTTATGCTGATGTCGGTTTTATCAGTCCCGAAAATGGCAATGATAGTTTTGTTGTTGGTTCTTTTTCACCTATTTTTCATTTTCAATATCGTGATGTTGTTATGCTTGAATCCGAGCTTGAGTTTGAAGTGGGTGAAGATGGTGAAACGGAAGTAGCGCTGGAATATCTAACTATAGACTGGTTTGTTAGTGACTATGCAACGATTGTTGCGGGTAAATTTTTAAGCCCGATTGGACAATTTAGGCAAAATATACATCCATCATGGATTAATAAGATGCCGTCAGCACCGCCCGGTTTTGGTCATGATGGCGCCGCGCCGGTTTCTGATTTAGGGTTACAGGTAAGGGGTGGTTTTCCACTGGGTAATATGCGCGCGACCTATGCAGTGTATGCCTCAAATGGGCCTGAACTCAATTCTGAAACAGAAGATGAGCTGGAGTTTGAGATAGATGGCGTTGCTGCTGAAGGTTTTGGTGTTGATCGTGATGGCAAAAAAACTTACGGTGGTCGTTTTTCTTTGCTGCCACTTTCTTCAGTTGAAATTGGGTTATCGGTTGTAACCGGTAAAGCGAGCGTGACCGTTCTTGAAGGTAATGAGATTAATCCGCCTGCGACCGGACTTGAACCTGGCGCTGAATTTGATAATGAAGAGTCACGTGACTACGATGTGACCGGTGTTGATTTCGTCTGGTTTACCGGCAACATGAGTTTGCGAGGTGAATACGTAAAAACTGAAATTGGCGAAGCGGAAGGGGGTGTGACAGCCGGTGAAGGTGGCACGTGGAGTGCTTGGTATTCACAACTGGCTTATCGTCTACCTGATACAAAATGGGAAGGAGTGATTCGTTACAGTGACTTTGATTCACCTAATGATATTCAGGATGTAACGCAGTCAATGGTAGGTATAAATTATCTGGTATCAAATAATTTCATCGCAAAGCTCGCCTATGAGATGAATGATGGCACCACAGGTTTTGCTGCAGATGACGATCGTACCTTACTTCAATTAGCTTACGGGTTTTAGGAGACAATCATGAATAACATAGTAAACAAAACTTTTAAGATAAGCAGAGTAGCCTTGTTATTACTCGGTGTGGGTTATGGTACCTCCGCAGGTGCAGCTGATTTTCCACAGGCAGGTAATTTTTCTAACGGTTCAAAAGTATGGGCAGAGAATTGTAACCGCTGTCATAACATGCGTGGCCCAAAAGAATTAAGGGATGATCAGTGGATATCGACGGCCTTCCACATGCGGGGTCGTGCTGGCCTGACGGGGCAGGAAACAAGGGATGTTATTACTTTCCTGTTAGCGTCTAACACTAAATCAGTGGCCTCCGGCTCAACGCAAATTGCAGCTGTAATCAATAAGGATGCAACCGGAAAGGAAATTTACAGTAACACCTGTATCGCTTGTCACGGTGGAGATGGTAAAGGCGCTTTTCCGGGAACACCTGACTTTACCCGCGATGATGGTGCATTATCAAAATCGGATAGCACATTAATTAATAACATAAAAAATGGTTTTCAAAGTGAAGGTTCGCCGATGGCAATGCCACCTAAAGGAGGCAATCCGAACCTGAATGATAGTGGTATTAAAACGGTGCTTTCATATATCCGTGAAACATTTGGTCATTAGTACAAAGGGAGACTCCTATAATTGGAACAGGGAAGTTCATTTTTGAGTGATCAGTATTCCTTAAAAAATTTAAGCGTTTTAAGTGTGAAAAATGTGGAAGAATGTAAGAAGACACAATCAGCTAACTTATATCTAATAAATATGCGCGAACTTAATAAAGGTGGAGATAATGAATGTAAAAGTACTGGCAACTAAAAACTGCAGTCATTGTTTTAATTTTTGTAATGAGCTAGATAATCTGGGTATAGATCATCAGGTTTATTACTGTGATGATGAACCTGAGCTTGTAAAAAAATATAACATTCGCCATTCGCCTAATTTGGTGGTGGATGAAACAGTCGTATTTAGAAAACAGCCAACGGAATTAGAACTTAAACAATTTTTTAACCTCTAACTAATAACAAAATTAGTGTTCTGTTAAATAAACGAAAAATAGAATAGTAATCAATTATGATTAACTAAAAAATTGATTAACAGTCCCAAAAATTTTATTTGCTGTCATCCCCGAATGTTTTTATCGAGGATCCAGCAGTATCAGTAACTTAAAAGGTCTGAATTCTTGGTAAAAGTATACAAGAGTGGCAAGTGTCTTTTACTGGACAGCAGTGGGTTGATGACAACAAAAATAATTGAAGGTGGTAGGCATGGTAGAAAAAACAGATAACGTAGATCGACCCGATAAGTTAGCAGACCCTGTATGCGGAATGACTGTAACAGAAGAAAGCGAACATCACCTTCATCACGAGGGGCATGAGTACTATTTCTGCAGTCAGCATTGTGTCGATAAATTCCAGGCATCACCGGAAACTCATCTAAAGCCGCAGAGCAAACAAAGCTGTAAGGATGGAAGTTGTAGTTCTTCCTCGAATTCTAACGATACTTACACTTGTCCAATGCATCCAGAAGTTGAGCAGATAGGTCCGGGTGCCTGCCCGAAATGTGGCATGGCTCTGGAAGCTAAAGGCTTACCTGTTATGGAAACCAAAACCGAATACACCTGCCCGATGCATCCGGAAATCATTCAGGACCATCCGGGAAACTGTCCCAAATGCGGCATGGCATTGGAAGCAAAAACGATTGCTATCGAGGAAAAAAATGAAGAGCTAATCGATATGACGCGGCGTTTTATCATTAGCGCCATTCTTTCTATTCCTGTTTTTTTACTGGCGATGATAGCGGATCTCGCACCTGCGTTATTGCCTGATAGCCTTTCCATGCAAGCCGTGCAGTGGATTGAATTTGCGCTGGCGACACCAGTTGTGCTCTGGGGTGGATGGCCATTTTACGTACGAGCAGTACAGTCCGTCGTCACCATGAACTTGAATATGTTTACTTTGATTGGCCTGGGTGTTTCGGCTGCCTGGGGATACAGCATGATTGCTTTATTGCTGCCTGAAATTTTTCCAGAGATTATGCAGATGGCAGGTGGTCTGGTTGATGTCTATTTCGAGGCCGCCGCCGTTATAACGACGCTGGTACTACTCGGCCAGGTACTGGAATTACGTGCTCGCAGTCAGACTAATACAGCCATTAAAATGTTGCTGGGTCTGGCACCAAAAACAGCACGTATTGTTCGTGAGAATGGCGATGAAGAAGATATCCCGCTAGAAGACGTTATAGTGGGCAATGTTCTACGTGTCCGACCCGGTGAAAAAATACCGGTTGATGGCTCAGTACTCGAAGGCTCGAGTTCAGTCGATGAATCGATGGTCACCGGAGAACCCATTCCTGTTGAAAAAAATACCGGTGAACGCATTATAGGTGCTACCGTAAATGGTACCGGCAGTTTGTTGATACGTGCTGAACAAGTCGGTGCTGACACGTTGCTCTCGCAAATCGTACATATGGTCAGCGAAGCACAACGTTCGCGTGCGCCTATCCAGAAACTGGCTGATATGGTCGCCGGATATTTTGTGCCAGTTGTGATATTGATTGCAATTATTACCATGACAGTCTGGGGCGTCTGGGGACCCGAACCCCGTCTGGCGCATGCCATTGTCAATGCTGTTGCAGTGTTGATTATTGCCTGCCCTTGTGCGCTCGGATTAGCAACACCCATGTCGATTATGGTCGGAACCGGAAAAGGTGCCAGCATGGGAGTGTTAATCAAAAATGCAGAAGCACTGGAAACGTTGGAAAAAGTCGATGTATTGGTCGTCGATAAAACCGGAACGCTTACCGAGGGAAAACCCAAACTGGAATCGGTAATGGCTGTTTCAGGGTTTGATGAAAATGAAGTACTACGTTTGGCGGCCAGCCTTGAGCGTGCCAGCGAACATCCTCTCGCGGAGGCGATTGTTAAGGGTGCTGAAGAAAATGACTTAACACTTGCCACAACACTGGATTTTGAATCAGTGACAGGTAAAGGTGTGACCGGACGTGTCGATGGTCATCGTATTGCACTGGGTAATATTAAATTACTTGAAAGCTTATCGATTGACGCAGGTAAGTTAGCGGAGCAGGCAGAATTACGACGAGTTGGCGGGCAGACCGTCATGTTTGTCGCCATTGATGAGCAAGCAGCCGGGTTGATTGGTGTTGCTGACCCCATCAAAGATACATCACGCGAAGCCATCGAAAAATTACATCAATCCGGGGTGAGTGTAGTTATGTTGACAGGTGACAGTAAAACCACAGCGTTGGCTGTCGCGAATAAATTAAATATCGATCGCGTTGAAGCGGAAGTCTTGCCTGATCAGAAAGCCAATATCGTGAAGCAACTACAAAGTGAAGGTAAAACGGTCGCGATGGCAGGGGATGGCATCAACGATGCGCCTGCACTGGCGCAGGCACATGTCGGGATTGCTATGGGAACAGGCACCGATGTTGCGATGGAAAGTGCCGGCGTCACGCTGGTAAAAGGAGATTTGCGTGGTATTGTTCGTGCGCGACAACTGAGTCATGCAGTGATGAGTAACATACGGCAGAACCTGTTTTTCGCCTTCATCTATAACTCGTTGGGTGTGCCTATAGCGGCGGGTGTGTTGTACCCGGTGTTTGGTATATTACTATCACCTATCATTGCCGCGGCGGCAATGAGTTTTAGTTCTGTCTCTGTAATCGTGAATTCATTAAGGCTGAGAAATACGAAATTATAGAACTAGTGTGTAGATTGTGAGGGTTAGACGTTACAATTTTATATTAAAAAAACACAGCGCTATTTAAATTATTAGAAGAATGTTATTTCTTATTTTTGATTAATCATCATTCTTAGCGCGTCTGTACCTCTAATGCCTGCATCTCTCGCCTTACCAACTACCATATCTAGTTGAGTTGGAAATACTTGTGGGAAAATTTTGTTCCAGATCTCCAGTGCTTTAGCAGTCTGCTCTTGTTCTTCTAAGAAAATTGCTTCACTCGCTAGTTTGTATGATTTTTTTAATAAAACCATAGTGGAAATTAAATCACTTATATCGTTAAGTCCTTCGACCTGAAATTCCGTATTTGCCGGGTCCTGTTTCTGAAAAACGACTTCTGATAAAGCGGCATAAAAAATATGGCGTAGGGTTTCAGAATAACTTTTAATTTCGTAATCACGAAGCACTGTAGTCACTAAGAGCTCAAGATAATAGCCGTTAAAGTGTTGCCCCGAAACTCTGTTCCAGGTTTTTATCATACGGATGATTTCAATAAGTCGACCTTTGTGGCGTACGTTCTCTCTTACAAAAATATCATCATAGGAATGGATGTCATAATCAACCCATTCATTGAATAAATCTGATGGCAGCATATAGCTGTTGTTAAGGGATAAATATCCAGGCTGGATTCTGAACTTAAAGTTTTTAACTGGCAGCATCAATGTGTTTTTGCCTTCGATTACATAAGCTTCTGGATACTGTTTAATTAAACTATTTGTCAGTTTAGTGAAAATACGAGAGGGGTAGCTGTGCTTAACGTTACTGTCTCTATATAAAACAAGTAAATCAATGACGTTATCGAATAGGGGCGATACTATTGTTTTGCGTGAAAAGGCACCATTCAGTACAGTGCTGAAAGTACCGTGACTGGCTTCGCCATGGTGTTGTCTCAGGTATAGCTCGATCTCGGCCTGACTTTGCGTGATCGAAGTATATTCGCCCAGCGACAGGTCTGTATTCTTAGCTAGCAGGGCGAACCCATCGTTAATCGATGGTTTTGTATTTAATGTCATTTGTCATGCCTCCTGCTAATTGATGAATGCAATCTAAGTGTGTTATAACACCATAACAACTCTTTAGTCTGCTGACAAATACTTGTCTGCGCCTGTGATTAGGGGGGATATCCTAGAAAGCTTGAATGGTTTTCTGGCTCAGTGGTTTAAACCTTAACGAAAAAGTCTGTGTATAAGGTATTTTCTGGAACAATGGGATGGTGCTGGTGTTTATGTGCCACCTATCCATTATGGGTAAGCGACTGTTTTGTTAATGGAAATAGTTGATTTAAAAAGAAAAACTGCGATATAATACAATCTTAAGATGGTGCCGAGAAGAGGACTTGAACCTCCACGGGCCAAAGCCCACTAGCACCTGAAGCTAGCGCGTCTACCAATTCCGCCACCTCGGCAAGTGCTGAAATTTTCAAGCCACGAACTTTACAAGGCGGCCACTCCATTGTCAATTTCCATCAAAACTATTTTGGTCGTTATTTACATTTGTTATATGAGATTACAGTGACTAATAGGTCACTTTTATTATTATGTTAAAGAAAATTAAGAAAAAAATTAAGTCTATTTTAGGTAAAAAATCTAAAAAGAAAGTAGAAGAAAATGCGACTTCCAAGAACGCTCCGCCAAGAAAGCGTGCAGCTAAAAAGAAGGCTGCGAAGCAACCGTCTACAGGCAATAAAAATACGAATAAAAAATCTGCTCCTAAAAAAACAGACCCTAAAAAACGAGCGTCAAAAAAGCGAGGGTCTAAAAATTCAGCTTCTGATAACGGAGCGAGTAAAAAACGTGCTTCTAAAAAAACATTTTTTAAACACTCGCGCAAGGTTAACGATCCTGAAGCAAAACAGGAAGCAAAAAAATATGACAATCCAGTAGCCAGTCGTACTCTTCTTCTCGATACCATTAAGGAAGAAGGTATGATGACACAGTCTTCGGTGTTTAAAGCTTTGAATGTTAGAGAAGATCAGGAAGAGGGTGTGAGCCGTCGTCTATCGGCAATGGTGCGTGATGGTCAGTTAGTTCAAAATCGACGTGGTGGCTATTTACCTGTTGATGAAAAACATTTGATAAAAGGACATGTTATTGCTCACGCTGATGGTTTTGGATTCCTTGTGCCTGATGAAGGTGGAGACGATTTGTTCTTAAGTGCCAAGCAAATGCGAGGTGTCCTGCATGGAGACCATGCTGTTGCAACGGTAGCTGGCGTAGATCGCCGTGGACGCCTTGAAGGATCTATCATCTCTGTTGTGGAACGCGCAAACAGCACATTAGTTGGACGCTTGTTTAATGATGATGGCATAGCATACGTTGTCCCTGATAATAAACGTATTACGCAGAACATTATGATTCCTGCTGATATGTTGGGCGATGCGTCGTCTGATCAAATTGTAAAAGTCGAGATAACCAGTCAACCAACTAGAAGAAAGCAAATGGTTGGTAAGGTGATTGATGTCATTGGTGAGCACATGGCACCGGGCATGGAAATCGAAATGGCAATACATAATCATGGTATTCCATACGAGTTTCCTGATGCGGTTACAGCACAGGCAAATAATTTTGGCGCTAGTGTAAAAGATAAAGATAAGGAAGGTCGTCTGGATTTACGTGATTTGTCATTAGTAACAATCGATGGTGCGGATGCACGTGATTTTGATGATGCGGTATATTGTGAGCCGAGTAAAAACGGCTGGAAGTTAATTGTTGCGATTGCTGATGTTGCTCATTATGTTGATATTGGTTCACCCTTAGATGTGGAAGGTTATGAACGTGCAACGTCAGTCTATTTCCCTGGTCGCGTTATTCCCATGTTGCCAGAAGCACTATCAAATGGTTTATGTTCGATTAACCCTGATGTGGATCGTTTATGCATGGTCTGTGAAATGTTTGTTAACAAACAGGGTGAGATTGAAAGTTACGATTTTAAAGAAGCAGTAATGCGTTCACACGCCAGACTAACCTACACACAAGTTTCTGAAGCACTCGAAGGTGAAGGAACGGGTGAGATAGCGTCCGATATTTATCCACATATTGTCAATTTGAATGACATGTATCAAGCACTTGATGGGGCACGAACTGCTCGTGGAACCATTGAGTTTGATACTACTGAAACAGTCATTAACTTTACTGATGATAAACGTATTGAAAGTATTCGGCCTTCAACACGAAACGATGCGCATAAGATAATTGAAGAGTGTATGATTTCAGCGAATGTTTGCGCAGCGAAGTTTATTGCTAAAAGTAAAAACCCTTGTTTATACCGTGTGCATGAAGACCCAACGGATGAAAAAATTCAGGATTTGCGTGGCTTCCTGTCTGACCTTGATCTTAAACTCGGTGAGCCATCTAGAAAAATTGTTTCCAGTGATTATGCTGAATTGAGTGCGGTAATTAAAGAACGTGAAGATTTTCATATGATTCAGACTTTAATGCTGCGTTCGATGAAACAGGCGGTGTACATGTCTGAAAATTCAGGCCACTTTGGTTTGGCGTTAACTCACTATGCGCATTTTACTTCACCTATTCGACGTTATCCTGATTTGTTAGTGCATCGTGCCTTAAAGCACATCGTACGCAAACGTGCCAAATCAGATTACATGTATTCTGCGGAACGTATGGCGCAGATGGGCGAGCATTGTTCGGATAATGAACGACGCGCAAATGAAGCGACCCGTGATGCAGAGTTCGCGCTTAAATGTGAATATATGCTGGATAAAATCGGTAACAGTTATGATGCGAAGGTGACAGGTGTTGTACAGTTCGGGTTGTTTGTCGAACTAAGTGAGCATTTTGTAGAAGGTTTAATTCATATAACGAATCTACCGAAAGACTATTATGTGTTTGATCCCAAAACGCATCAATTGGTTGGCGAAAATCGTGGTATAACCTTTGGTTTAAACGATAAGATTCGTATTAAAGTTTCCAGAGTCAATATGGACGAGCGTAAGATTGATTTTGAATTAATTTCGGAACATTAAACTTAAGGGCATCTCAATTAATTGCTTGCAGCCTCTGGCTTTACGTCCAATCCAGAATCAAGGCGGGCTTTCAAAGAAATGCTTATTGCCTTTCAAGGAAGGCCAACGTAAAGCCCCGCAGGGCGCAGCCTGAAACTTACGTCAACTCTTGAAAATGGAATGACCATTTTACTGCGGGCTTCAGGTCACGCAGAGGTTGCAAGCAATTAATAGAGGTGCCCTTAATGGCAAAAACCGCCCAAGAAATCATTTATGGTATTCATGCTGTAGAAGCCGCTCTCAGGAATCAACCTGAAAATGTTTTGCAAGTTTTCGTGCAACAGGGTCGAAATGATAACCGGATTAAAACCATCCTTAGTATTGCAAAAAACTCGGGTGTTTCGCTGCAGTCCATCACCAATGATAAGTTAAAAGAAAAGTGTCCCAAAGCTAGACATCAGGGTGTGGTTGCCCAAATTCGACGAAGTGATTCGGGCAAAGTATCGTTGGACGATATTCTGGAAAAAGATTCTGTGCTGCTACTGGTTCTGGATGAAGTACAGGATCCTCATAATATCGGCGCCTGTCTTCGTACAGCCGATGCCATCGGCGTTGATGCCGTTATCGTCTCAAAAAATCGCAGTCCAGCACTCACACCAGCTATTCGAAATGTCGCCAGTGGCGCAGCAGAGACAGTGCCTTACATTATGGTATCTAATCTGGCGCGAGCTATCGAAAAAATAAAACAGAGCAATGTCTGGGTAATAGGCACAAGCGGTGATTGCGACCAATCAATATACAGTTCTAAAGCGAATCAGCGAATGGCCTTAGTCATGGGTTCTGAAGGAAAAGGCATGCGTCGTTTAACCCGTGAAACCTGTGATGAACTGGTTTCCATCCCCATGCAGGGCAGCGTGGAAAGTTTGAATATTTCAGTTGCGACCGCTGTTTGCTTATATGAAATTCGACGACAATTGAAAGAATAAGTAATATGTCGGCTCGTTCTGAATTGCACATCATCGTCCCTGGTATATGCGGGCCGCTTGCAGAAACACAGACATTAAAAAATCACTTTGAAATTGGACAGTGGGTGAAGCGCTTATCCAAAGCCAATATGGCTGTTTCATGTGATAGTGCAAATGATGTGTTAAGTGATATTTTTGCTTTGGATATTGAGGGTGATTTTCCTGCGGCTTCATTTTCAATGCTTGCTCATGATTCATACAACAAAGACAAATATCATATGCATGCTGATCCTGTTCATCTACAGGCAGATATGGATCATGCGATTTTAACTTCTCTCGAAGACTTGAATGTTACTGTGCTTGAAGCTGAAGCATTGTGCGACTCACTGAATCAACACTTTAATCAGGATGGTATCTCGTTTTTAGTGATGGATGATAATCAATGGTTGGTCGAGTCAAACGATAAAATAAAGATAACGACAACGCCATTAACCGAAGCGATAGGAAGAAATATTAACTTTATTCTGCCGGAAGGCGAAGAGGCAATGCGTTGGAAACAGCTATTAACTGAAGCGCAAATGTTGATGTTTTCACATAATGTAAACCAAAGTAGAGAGCACCGGTCACTTCAAACAATCAATAGTTTATGGTTTCATGGAGTAGGGGCGCTCCCCATTTTGAGAGATGGGGCGTGTCATGTGAATAGTTTGTGCAGCAATCAAAAAATGTTAGAAGGGCTGGCCAAGCATGTACAGTGTGAGTATCTTAAGATACCAGACACTGTTGGTGAATATATTAATTATTTATCAGATTTCGCTCCCGCTTCTGTTAATGTATTACACTTGCCTGAACTTGAACATTTGGTAAATTATACGGATGTTAGAATTTGGACAGAAAAGTTATTGGAACAGTTAAGGTGCTGGATCTATCCGTTAATAGACGAGGCACGTAAAAATAATATTAAAATTACATTGTATCCCTGTAATGCAAAACAATATCATTTTTCTAAACATGATTATTTGCGATTCTGGTGTCGAGGAAAGTTAGAGCAACATGTCCACAGTTACCAACAAGTTTGATGTGAATAGATCGGGTTCTACCATCTTTCGCAGAAATGCCGAAGTTAGTGATGAACTCCAGAATAGTGGTCTTCATCCACTCCTCAAAAAAATCTATGCTAACCGTGGTATTACTCGCTTAAATCAAATCAATTACGATTTGAAAGATCTGGTTGATTTCGCTTTACTAAAAGGCATCGATACTGCTTCTGAAATTGTCGCGCAGGCCATCGTTCAACAAAAAAGAATTTTAATCATCGGTGATTTTGATGTTGATGGCGCGACATCGTGTGCGGTAATGATGCGCTCATTAAAAGCGATGGGGTTGGATAATATTGACTACCTTGTACCGAATCGATTTGATTTCGGTTATGGTCTCAGCCCACAAATCGTCGATGTGGCCGCAAAGTTGCAGCCGAAACCCGATTTAATTGTCACAGTTGATAACGGTATATCGAGTATTGAAGGTGTAGATCGCGCAAATGAACTTGATATAGAAGTAGTGGTAACAGATCATCACTTAGCGGGTGATACACTTCCACAGGCTGCTGCAATCGTTAACCCCAATCAGCCCGGTTGTCCTTTCCCTGAAAAAACGATTGCGGGCGTGGGTGTTGCCTTTTATCTAATGTTGGCTGTGCGTGCTACATTACGTAACAAAAACTGGTTTGATGGAAATAAAAAAGAACCCAATATGGCGCGTTTTCTGGATCTTGTCGCTTTGGGGACGGTTGCTGATGTGGTACCACTTGATGACAATAATCGAATTTTGATCGAATACGGCTTGCAACGTATTCGAGCAAATAAAGCATGTTCGGGTATTAATGCTTTGTTAACCATTGCGGGTAAATCTATCGAAGGTTGCTCTTCTCAGGACTTTGGTTTCATTATCGGGCCCCGATTAAATGCAGCAGGCCGCCTGGATGATATGTCGATAGGTATTGAATGTCTGCTGTGCGATGACTATGAGCAGGCTTTCAAATATGCTGCCATTCTTAATCAGATTAATATACAGCGCCGCGAGATAGAAGGCTCTATGTTAGAGCAGGCGACTGGTCTGTTAGAAAAGCAGATGAATAATCTTGACTCTAGTACTGAACTTCCCAAAGCGATGGCTTTATACGATGAACAATGGCATCAAGGTGTGGTTGGTCTGTTGGCTTCTCGCATTAAGGAAAAATATCATCGGCCGGTTATTGCATTTGCCGATTCGGGTAATGGTGAGATTAAAGGCTCAGGGCGTTCTATTTCCGGTTTACATATGCGAGATGCGCTGGATGCGATATCGAAAAAACACAGTAATTTGATAGAAAAATTTGGTGGTCACGCTATGGCTGCAGGACTGACTATTCAACAGAAAAACTTTATACAGTTTCAACAAGCATTTAATGAGCAGGTTGAAAGTATGTTGCGGCCACAAGACCTGGAAAATATCTGCGAAACGGATGGGCCGGTCGATGAAGGTTTTATGACGATGGAAACATCTGAACTATTTAAATTCGCCAGCCCGTGGGGGCAGCTATTTCCTGAGCCCGTTTTTGATGATGTATTTAAAATCAGTAACTGGAAAATCGTTGGCGAAAAACATTTAAAAATGGATTTAGTTAAAGAAAAGACCGGTGCATATTACGCTGCTATCGCTTTTAATAAAACGGAGAAAGACCTACCATCGGGGGATGATAATATCCGTATCGTTTTTCGTCTGGACGTGAATGAATTTCGCGGCAAACGTAGTTTACAATTAATCATTCAGCACATTGAAGCCGTAGGTTAGTATCATCATGGCGTAATGAAAGCATTCGAATTTCGTCAACGACATAACAACTAAAATCTCATGTACACAATTATAAGAAAAATACTATTTTTATTTGATGCGGAAAAAAGTCATGTTCTATCCTTGAACATGATGAACTTTTTTTGTTCGCTTGGTTTATTAAAAATATTTTTACATAAACGCGTAGATTCTCCGGTAACGATTATGGGTATCAATTTCCCTAATGCGGTTGGCCTAGCTGCAGGGCTGGACAAAAATGCTCACCATATTGATGCATTATCTCAATGTGGATTTGGTTTTATTGAAGTGGGTACTGTCACACCGCTTGCACAATCTGGAAATGAAAAACCACGACTGTTTCGCCTGTCTGAAGACGAAGCGATTATTAATCGTATGGGTTTTAATAATGACGGTGTAGAAGCTTTGCTTAAGTATGCAAAACGAGATAAGGGTAAATGTGTTCTGGGCATTAATATTGGTAAAAATAAAGTCACGCCTCTAGAAAAATCTGTTGATGATTATTTGATTTGTATGCAGCAGGTATACAACTATGCCGATTACATCACAATCAATATATCGTCACCCAATACACCTGGATTGAGAGAGCTGCAACACGGTGATGGCTTGACTGCACTACTTGAGCAACTAAAAAATAAGCAGGCTGAGTTGCATCAGGCAACTCAGCGATATGTGCCTTTAGCGGTAAAAATTGCACCTGATCTTAGTATTGATGAAGTCAATGACATTGCAGCACGATTAATCGCCGCGAAAATAGATGCCGTGATTGCAACCAATACAACAAATAGTCGTCCATCAACACTGCTAAACAAATACGTGGCAGAAGAGGTGGGTGGTCTAAGTGGAAGGCCGGTGTTGGGATTATCAAACACCGTGTTAAAACAGTTGGTTAGCGCATTAAATGGTCAGCTGCCGATTATTGCTGTAGGTGGAATATCGACACCTGCTGATGCTCTGGATAAACTCAATGCCGGCGCCAGTCTAGTGCAGGTATATACTGGATTTATCTATTCGGGCCCTAAGCTCATTCATGATTGTGCGTTAGCAATAAAAAATCAATAACTAGACACGTTTTAACTCCTTCATTTATCGTGTATTCTCGATAATTTCTGCTATATTTACTGTACAAACACCCGTTTAAATAACTTAATAAAAACAGTGGCTTATATGTTTTTGTATAAATTTTTTGATAAGGATTTTCATAAAAAACTATCTATAGCCAGGGACTGACGAAGAAAATAACTGGGGCATAATTATGGGCGAACGAGTTTATTTATTCATTGTAGGTGCTTTTATCTTGTTGGCGCTGTACATTGAAATTGATCCATTAATATATGGCCTTTGCGCGTGGTTAGTATTCGAGGCGGTTACAAATATTCGTTTAACGGTGCTGTTACAAAAGGCCATGAAAAAATCCCTGCTACCAGGTTTGACAGTATTCGAAACCAAACAAAGATTCGATTTTGATGCATTTAGAGCCTGGCGCATTATGGTGACGTTCATGCTGGGTGGATCTTTTATTCTATTAAATGAATATCAGATGGAAATATTATGGTTCCTCCCCTGGTTTATGGGATTTGCAATTATGGGTGCTGGGGTTAGTGGCGTTTGTCCGATGGTATTGATGATTCGTTGGTTCGGATTTAGATAATAGTAAATGACGGATGGTGTAAATAAATTTGAAGTAAAACTTCCTGCTAGGATTACGGGTCTGGTATTTTGGGGCCTGGTTTTTATCGGCTTACTGGCTGCTGTTATTATCTTACAGCAGGCAGAAACTGATCTTATTGTTGCGAATGAAGAAGAGACGTTAATCATTGCATATGAGGTCGAAGAGATTGTTGAGCAGTTCGCTGATGCTCCTGTTCTGGAAAAGGCGAGTGGTCGAATTCGAATAAAAATTCTTGAACATATGGATGAATTCGGATTTCATGCCGCTCGGTTGAAAGAAGGAGGTGTGAATTTGTCCATTGGTACCGTCGAAGACGATGATGATGTATATAATTATACTTTACATTATTATCCTGTCGGTTCAAACAAATTACATTCCATTGAAATAGCGCTTTTTTGTACTAGTTCCGATGTGGTAATCGCAGATATTCGAAAAAACTTTCTATTGTTTATTGGTTTGGGTGTATTTGTTTTTGGCATGTTGCTGCAACGTATTTTGCAAAAAATGTTGTCTGAACCATTTCAAAAAATGGTGCATACAGCAGAAAAATTTTCTAAAGGTGATGAAGAAATTCGTTTTGATGAAACACGCCATGATGAGTTTGGTTATCTTGGTAAATTTATTAATAACGCAATGGATGCAATTTGGTTAAATAAAAATGAACTAATAGAAGCACTCGAAAGAGTTTCCGCATCTGAGATTGCACTGGGTCTTGAAAAAGAACGTGCTGAAGTTACACTGCATTCAATTACTGACACCGTTGTTACCGTAGATATTGACGAATGTCTGGTGTTTCTAAATCCAGCTGGTGAAAAATTGTTAGCATGCAATAACGAAGAAATAACAGGAAAAAATTTCAAGCAAGTTTTTAATATAGTGAATGAAACTACCGGTGATAGCATTGGTGATCCATTACATGAATGTTTTGTAACCGGAAAAATTATCCATTTACCAGAACATTCATCTTTAATAGCGAAGGATGACTCGATTATTTCGATAGAAGCATCTATTGCGCCGATGAAGACCGATAACGGTGATCTGATGGGCGCTGTCATTGTAGTGCAAGATGTTAGTAATACCAGAAGATTAACTCGTCAGCTCTCGTATCAGGCGAGCCATGATCTTTTGACCGGGCTATATAATCGACGAAAATTCGAAGAGAACCTTGAAGAAATATTGATTAATGTTAGAGAAGAGGGTTCTCACCACACCTTGTTTTATCTTGATCTGGATAATTTTAAAATTGTTAATGATACCTGTGGGCATGTTGCAGGTGATGAATTACTGAAACAGTTACCGGCATTATTTAATGAAATGCTGAGAAGTGGTGATATTGTCGCGCGATTGGGTGGCGATGAATTCGGTATTATTTTGGAAAACTGTGGATTAAAAAAGGCCTCATTAATTGCAGATAATATTCGACAAAAAATAAAGGACTATCGATTCATCTGGGATGATAAAACTTTTGAGATTGGCGTCAGTATTGGGGTTATCGGTATAAATATAGATAATTGTGAGATGGCTCAGGTGCTAAGTGCGGCAGATGTTGCTTGTTATGCGGCAAAGGATTCGGGGCGAAATCGCGTGCATGTGTATGAACCTTCTGATGAAATGGTGACTGAACGTTATGGTCAAATGCATTGGACGGCCAGAATATCAAAAGCCCTTGAGGATCATCGTTTTCAAATCTATCAACAACCCATCGTCGGTGCATCTGACCATAGCAGAAACCATCTGGAGATATTGCTACGCATGATTGATGAAAACGGAAAAATTATTCCGCCAGGTGCCTTTATTCCTGCAGCCGAACGATATGGCATCATGCCTGAAATCGATCGATGGGTGATTAATGAAGTGTTTCAGTACATGGGTGAAGATAATCCTTCGGATCCGATAAAAGGTACTAATCGTATTTTTGCAATTAATTTATCTGGTGATTCGATTAATGATGGTGAATTACTGGATTACATTCTTTCGAAGAAAAATAAATACGGTGTATCGCTGGCTAATGTTTGTTTTGAAATTACAGAAACGGTTGCTATCAGTAATCTGACTAAAGCGACGCTTTTCATTAATGAGTTAAAAAATTATGGTTGTAAATTTGCGCTTGATGATTTTGGTAGCGGTTTGAGTTCATTTGCCTATCTTAAAACCTTACCGGTCAATTATCTTAAAATCGATGGTGGTTTTGTACGTGATATCAGTCGTGACAATATTGATAGAGCGATGGTGGAGTCAATACAGCAGGTTGGTAAGGTAATGGGGTTACGTACCATAGCCGAGCACGTAGAAGATGAGGCTACATTAGTTACCTTGCAGGAAATCGGTGTCGATTTTGTTCAGGGTTACCATCTCGGGCGACCTGAGGCTATTGAAAAAAGGTAGCGTTTGTCGTGTTAATTAAGTACGTCACATATAAATGCGTCGGGTTTGGATGTCCGGCGTACTTTGTTCCCATGCTTCATTAAAAAAATCACATAGTTTGCCTGCTCGTCGAGGCGCCATAAAGTTCACGCTGGCTTTATAATTTTGATTACTGGTTGTTATTCTGTATAGCAGTCCTAGTTTGTCGACCACCATGAAGGCACTCTGCTCATCTTTGTATTTACGCGAAGGTGTATGAATGAAAACAGAACTGGTTAAACTCTGTGCGAGTCGAATCAGGCAATGTCCGTTTTGCGCGGCTTTTTTTGAATCCTGTGCCAGTATTCGAATACGCGTATTTGGATGTTTTCTTGCTAGTTCGAATATTGATTGCTCAAATTCTGAATTATTATATATCATAGCATCCATGTCCTGAGTAAAAATATCGATACTGTCGTGCGCTTGTTTAACCAAAGATATGGCCGCGATTTTATTTTCTTCAGCCGTATCAATTTCAACTTCAGCTTTGGTTTCGCCTAGTTTATAGAACATAGGGTGTTTTTCAGCCACCGGTTGAGGAAGAATAATTAACATGCTTTTTTTTCATTTTATTATTATATTTATACGTGCTATTTAACAGAAAATTTTTGACATTTCACGATGAGGGATATTCGCTTCATAAAAAATATCGCTACAAACTGAAAACCCCTGTTTTTCATAGAAGGCGATTGCACTGACTTGAGCATGAAGATAGAGTTTTTTAATGTTTTTTTTACGTGCTGTTTGAATAACAAACACTAATAGTTTGTTTCCGTATCCAAAGCCACGATAATCTTTCAGTACGGCCATACGACCAATTTGACCATCTGGTTTTAATCGGGCAGTCGCAATTACTTTTCCCTCTAGTAAACATAAAAAATGAGTAGCTGAATCATCAAACTCATCCCATTCCATTTCTTCAGGTACTAGTTGTTCGGTGATGAATACTTCATGCCTTATCGTTCGTAGCATAGGTTTTTCCTTTTCCCAATTTGCAATTCTAAGAATCATGTTCATATTGTGAACATGATTTAGTTAGTGCTCTCATGCGATAATAAAACAGCACCGTTATTGATTAAGATAAGTAAAGCAGCTGCATCATATTTTCTCATGTTGTCTTTTAATTTTTGAGTATCAATATTATCGTTTTCACAAATGACTTCAGCGAAGCCTTTACTGACGTTATAGCTTGCTCCGTCAACAAATAATAAAGCACCATTTCCATTCGGGCTGAATAAAAAATGGGAATAGGGCGATTGATCTAAACTGGTGCCTGCTGAGAATTCGGGCAAGGATTCATGATGAGTTAATGGCATGTTTAAAGTAATGTTTTCGAATGCCTTATTGTCGCTGCAATATTGTCCCAGCCATTGTTTTACCTGTTCATGTTCCAGTGTCATACCTTGTTTAAGATGATTGATAAACTGTGTCACGGTGTCATTTGTGATTTCAGCGTGATGTGTGGGAACCGTCGGCGCTGTATCGCGATAACGTTTATCCGACGCGATGTTTTCACTAATAAAGTGGATGTAATCATTCGCCATCGAATTGATGGATGGTGCCCTGAAGCCAACTGAAGCGGTCATGCAATGTTCTTCGTTGCCGTCATGATCTGTCGATGCCTGCGCGATTCCGTGGTGTGCTACATTCGGTGGCAGGTATAATATATCGCCTGTTTTTAAAAGGCTTTCTTGTTCACTTGAAAAGTTTTTTAAGATACAAAGGTCAGTGTCATCCAGGACTTCAGGCGAAAAATCTTCACTTACCTTCCACAAGCGTTGGCCACTGAGCTGTATCAAAAAAACATCGTAAGCATCGGTATGTGCGCCGACCGAACTACCTGTGGGTGCATAACTAATCATCAGGTCGTCGACTCGCCAGTCGGGGATAAAGCGAAAAGCGTTGAGTAAAAATTTTGATTCGGGATAATGTTTTTCGACATCGCTCACTAATAGCGACCAGCCAGACGGTGGCAAATGAGTAAATCGACTTTCCTGAAAAGGCCCAAATTCAACTTGCCAGTTTTTGTCTTTATTTTTTTCAATAACCAACCTGGCATTGACGTGGTCTTCACAAGCAAGGCCGGCTAGTTCATCAGCGCTTAATGGTGATTGTAAATCAGGAAAAGCATTCCTGATTATTAGTGGTTTTTTTTGCCAGTAATGACTTAAAAATTCATCAATACTGGTTTTACCTAATGAATTTAGCGGGTCAAAGGTTTTTTGTTTGCTCAATGGCATTACCAATATAATTATGTGGTGTCAGTTTAAGCATGTTTTTGCGTGCATCTTCTGGTACGTCAAGTGTTTCGATAAATGCTTTAAATGCCTCTTGTGTGATAGTTTTTCCGCGCGTTAATTCTTTTAGTTTTTCGTATGGGTTTTCGATACCGTAACGACGCATGACAGTCTGTATCGGTTCAGCTAACACTTCCCAGCTACTATCTAAATCGGCATTGATTACATCGATATTGATTTCCAGTTTGTTCAGTCCTTTTATCATCGATTGATAAGCAATCATGCTGTGTGCAAAACCCACGCCCAGGTTTCTTAACACGGTAGAATCTGTCAGGTCACGTTGCCAGCGAGAGATAGGTAGCTTTACAGTTAGGTGGTTAAGTAGGGCATTTGCGATACCTAAGTTACCTTCAGCATTTTCAAAATCAATAGGGTTAACTTTGTGCGGCATAGTTGATGAACCAATCTCACCGGCAATGGTTTTTTGTTTGAAATAAGCGTTGGAAATATATGCCCAGATATCACGACTGAAATCGATAAGAATCGTATTGAACCGACTGATGGCATCAAACATTTCAGCCATGTAATCATGCGGTTCAATCTGGATGGTATATGGATTAATTTTTAGACCAATTGATTCAATAAATTGTTGTGAGAAAGCCGGCCAGTCGATATCCGGGTAAGCACTTAAGTGAGCATTATAGTTTCCTACTGCACCATTTGCTTTGCCAACAATCTCTATCGCCGCAACCTGATCGCGTTGTTTGCGTAAGCGATAAACAACATTTGCAAACTCTTTACCGACGGTTGTTGGCGAGGCGGTTTGCCCGTGGGTACGACTTAACATGGGCTGGGTAGCCATTTCCTGTGCCTGTTGACTCATGTTATCGATAATTTCATCCATCGCCGGTAATAAAACGCCATCACGTCCGGTTTTCAACATTAGGCCGTGTGATAAATTGTTGATGTCTTCAGAGGTACAGGCGAAGTGTAAAAACTCAGTGCTGGCTTCGAGTTGAGCATTACCCTGAACCTTTTCCTTCAGAAAATATTCAACCGCTTTAACATCATGATTAGTTGTGCGTTCGATGGTTTTAATGCGTTCTGCATCGTTAAGCGAAAAGTTATCCACGATGTCGTTCATAACTTTCATGGCATCGCTATCGAGAGTGGGAACTTCGCTTATATCATTATGCGCCGCCAGTGCTTGAAACCACCGCACTTCGACGAGTACGCGATGTTTAATTAGCCCGTATTCACTGAATATGTCTCTAAACATTGCGGTTTTGGAACCGTAGCGTCCATCCACGGGAGAAATAGCAGTCAGTTCGTTTAATTCCATCATAATTCCGTAATAAATCTGTTATAAATCAGTATAAAAGCGGTATTATATCACTCTAAAATGGTGCGGTGGGAATACCAACTTAAGTGAAAGGGTAGAGGTAAATGAGCGAGTTTAGAATAGAGAAAGACAGTATGGGTGAACTACAGGTTCCTCAGAATGCAGTATACGGCGCACAGACACAACGTGCGGTCGATAATTTTCCTATCAGTGGTATCACCATGCCGAAGGCGTTCATTCAGGCTTTGGGTTTAGTTAAGCAAGCCTGTGCCAATGCTAATCATGATTTAGGTGGGCTTGATGAGAACCGACGTCGTGCCATCTCGTCTATCTGCGATGACGTTATCAACGGTAAACTAACAGACCAGTTCCCATTGGACATCTTTCAGACTGGTTCAGCAACCAGTACCAATATGAATGCCAATGAAGTGATCGCCAATCTGGCATCGGAAGAAGCGGGTGGCAAAGTGCACCCGAATGATCACGTCAATATGAGCCAGAGTTCTAATGATGTGATTCCGACGACCATTCATGTCAGTGCCGCGATAACCTGTCACCAGCAGTTGATTCCAGCTATTAATCATTTGATCACAGCCATCGATAAAAAAGCAAAATCTGTTGAAGATGTAGTGACCACGGGGCGCACACACTTGATGGACGCCATGCCTGTCAGTCTGGGGCAAGAATTATCTGGTTGGTCGGCACAGCTGCAGGCGGCGCTGTTACATATTGAAAATACTTTGCCCGGAATTCATGCTCTAGCAATCGGCGGCACGGCTGTGGGTACTGGTATTAATGCCGATGAATCGTTTGGTAAATTAGTGGCCGAGCAACTATCTAATAGCACGGGTCTGTCTTTCAAAGCAGCAGGCAATCGTTTTGCATCGATGAGTTCGCAGGATGCTGCCGTTGCATTAAGTGGACAATTAAAAACACTGGCGACATCATTAATGAAAATTTCAAATGACTTACGTTGGATGAACAGTGGCCCACTTGCTGGTATTGGTGAAATTGCATTACCTGCACTGCAACCAGGAAGCAGTATCATGCCCGGAAAAGTTAATCCAGTCATTCCTGAAGCAACGGCAATGGTTTGTGCGCAGGTTATCGGTAACGATACGACCATTACTATTGCGGGTCAGTCTGGTAATTTTCAATTGAATGTGATGTTGCCGCTGGTCGCGCATAATTTATTGCAAAGCATCGAAATATTATCGAATGTTTCACGATTACTGGCAGATAAAGCCATTGCAGGTTTTACAGTGAATGAAGACAATATCAATACAGCGCTGGCAAAAAACCCGATATTAGTCACCGCATTAAATACTGTTATCGGCTATGAGCTGGGTGCAACAATAGCGAAAACTGCTTACGCAGAAAAACGTGCTGTTATTGATGTGGCTGAGGATATGACAAATTTATCACGTAAAGAACTGGAAGAGCTGCTGGATCCGAAAAAAATGATTTGAGTAGTACATTTATCGTTATTGTTCGTAATGACAAAAAATTAATGGAATGTATAAAATTTAAGCAGGTAATAATAATGAATCAAATGCTCTCAAAGATTGGTCAGTTAAATGAAATTGGCATCGCATTATCGGCAGCCAGTGATGTAAATGTTTTATGCGATAAAATTTTAACTGGCGCGATGGAACTAACCCATGCGGACGGCGGCAGTTTATATCAGGTTTCAGACAATAAAGATTCATTGGAGTTTGTTATTGTTACGACACATTCGCTTGATATTCATATGGGCGGTTGCAGTGGTCACGAAATCAATTTTCCACCTATCCCCTTATTAGTAAATGGCGAGCCCAATAAATCAAATGTAGTTAGTTCTGCAGTACATGATGAGCGCACCATTAATATTCCCGATGTGTATCATGCAGAAGGGTTCGATTTCAGTGGTACTCGAAAGTTTGACCAGCAGACGGGGTATCGTACACAGTCGATATTAACAGTGCCGCTTAAAAATCATCATAATGACATCATTGGTGTGTTGCAACTTATCAATGCAAAAGGTAAAGATTTAGGTGAAACACGAGAATTTGTACTTTCCGATCAACAGCTCGCTGAGTCTTTGGCCTCACAAGCTGCCGTTGCGATTACTAATAATAAATTAATCGAAGAACAGCGTGAATTGTTTGAAGCATTTATAAGATTGATGGCGAGTGCCATTGATGAAAAATCCCCTTATACGGGAGGGCATTGCAAACGTGTGCCTGAGTTAACAATGATGATTGCAGATGCCTGCCATCGTTCTGATAGCGGTGCTTTAAAAGAATTTCAAATGACGGAAAAAGATCGTTACGAACTCACGATTGCCGGTTGGTTGCACGATTGTGGAAAGGTGACAACGCCAGAATATGTGGTAGATAAAGCGACAAAACTTGAAACCATCTATGACAGAGTAAATACGGTTGATACTCGTTTTGAAGTGTTAAAACGCGATGCCACTATTGAGACACTGCAGGAAAAAATTGATTGTCTGACTAAAAATTCATCGTCAAATTATTCTGATTTGGACGAATCTCTGCAGAAAAAACACGCACAGTTCGATGACGATCGTGAGTTTATTCGTAAGAGTAATATCGGCGGTGAATTTATGGATGAAAAATTGCAGCAGCGTGTTAGAGATATCGGTGAGTACCGATGGACGGATCCGCATGGCGTGAAAGCAAAATTTTTCAACGATAATGAAATTGAAAACCTGACCATCACTAAAGGTACGCTGACTGGCGATGAACGTGAAGTCATTAATAATCACATGGCTGTCACCATTAAAATGCTAGAGCAGTTACCTTTTCCTAAACATCTGGTAAATGTACCTGAGTACGCAGGCGGTCATCACGAACGAATGGATGGCAAAGGATATCCTAACGGACTGACGCGTGAGCAAATGTCGTTGCAAGCGAGGATGATGGGCATTGCTGATATTTTTGAAGCACTGTCTGCAAGTGACCGTCCCTATAAAACAGGCAAACCTTTAACCGAATGTTTACGTATATTGGGCTTTATGAAAAAAGATAATCACGTTGATCCGGATATCTTCGATGTATTTGTTCGAGACAAAGTTTATATGCGATATGCCAAAGAATTTTTACCGAAAAATCAGATTGATGAAGTTGATCATGCCGATATTCCAGGGTATGAAAACTAATTGCTTTCCTGAAAAAATATACCTAAACTTTTGAATGATGTAGGTTTGTTAACGGCAAATAATAGTTGTTCAGAGTACCCTATGATTCAGTATTTTTTGACAGGTCTATTAGTATCTATAGGCTTCATTTACTTTATACAGTGTTGGTTCAATAAAGGTAGGTGAAAAATGATAAAATCTTCTAACAAATCGCCGTAGTTGACAGTAAAAAATGTTGCTGAGCCAGGTCGTTAGCGTGTCAGTCACGATTCAGGAATTGTAATTATGCTAGAGCTTAAGCCAAATTGTGAATGTTGTAATAAAGATTTACCTCCAGAATCTAAAGAAGCATGTATTTGCACTTATGAATGTACCTTCTGCGTTGAGTGTGTAGATAACTTACTTCAAAATGTTTGCCCGAATTGCGGTGGTGGTTTTGTGCCAAGGCCAATACGCCCTAAAGTAGAGCGCAGATCTGGTGTCAGCCTGGCAAATCAGCCGGCATCAACAGAGCGAGTAAATACAAAATATAGTCGAGAAGAAATCGCTGAGTTTTGTAGTACTGCTAAAGACATTGCCCCCGAGGATCGTTAAATGATAGATATGCATAACAGTCGCATTAAAGGCAACGTTCGTAACTCGCGCCGTTTTATGCTGGCATTATGTGCAACAAGATAAAAACATTAAATAATGTACGCAGTAATATTTAAAGCCGAAATTAACATTCTTGATTCACGCTATTCTGAAATGGCGTTACAAATGAGAGAATTAGCAATCAATAAATATGGCTGTAAAGAATTTACATCTGTTACAGATGGCACCCAAGAAATTGCAATATCATATTGGCAAAATCAAGAACAGATAAAGCAATGGAAGCAAGAATCTAAACATTTAGTGGCCCAAAAACTTGGGCAAACAATATGGTATAAATCATATACAGTGCAAATAGTGGAAGTTGTACGTGAGTACAGTAAAAATACATAGGAGTACATTTAACATGGACTGTCATAACGCGTCTGTTGTTCTTTCAGCCTGCTGTATTGCCAGTTAATTCAAATGTTATGCTCCCAAGTTGCCCATGAAAAGTAGACACCTCTCAATAGGTAATTAAGGAGACTAAACCTAGGTGTTATGTGTTTTTGGAATATCCGCTTTTAACCCAAAGTGAAATTTTAAAAAGCATGCGGTTATATCAATTTTTTTCATTTTCTTTATTCCAGCAACGATCCCAATACGGGTGCTCACCGCCTAAATTCTCGACAAGGAAGTCGATGAACACACGTACTTTTTCCGGCATGTACTGTTTTTCTGGAAAAACGGCATAAAGCGACTTATACGGCATGGCGTAGTCATTAATAACAGGTATCAGTCTACCAGACTCTATATCGCCGCCAGCAATGAACGTCGGTATACGCCCGATTCCCAAGCCTTGCACAAGTGATTCACGCAGGGCTTCACTATTATTAACTTGATAATTCCCTGATATCCGTACCGTTTCTTCTTCACCATTTTTGATAAATACCCATTCATTCACCACCGTATGGTAGGTATATAAAATGCAGTTGTGATGGATAAGATCTTGTGGCATTTTTGGTATGCCATGTTCAGCCAGGTAATTTGGTGAAGCACATAAGACGCTATGAAGAGGCGTTAATTTTTTGGCGATTAACGATGAATCAACCAAGTCTCCAGCCCTTAAGGCAAGATCAAATCCCTCGGCAATAACGTCAGACCATGTATCGCTCATATCCATGTGCAGATTTATTTGCGGATACTGCTGTAAAAACAACGGTATTATCGGCGCAAGGTGCAACCGTCCAAAAGACATCGGCGAACTGATTCGCAATGTGCCTTTAGGTACGTGCTGCAATTCGGTTGCGGCATTTTCGGCTTCTTGCGCAGCTTGGAAGGCTTGCAATGCATATGCAAAATAACGTTCTCCCGCTTCGGTCAAACTCAATTTACGCGTTGATCGATACAGTAGTTTTACCCCTAACTGTGCTTCCAAGCCGGTTATGCGCTTGCTCACCGCTGATTTGGTGATGCCGAGTTTTTTGGCTGCTTTGGAAAAGCTGCCATGTTCAATGACTGCCGTAAACACGGGAATGGCGCTAATATCTTGCATAAATACCTTTATTGTTGATTTGTTTTCAACAATAATGTTCTCATAATTCATATTATCAATCAATTGGAAACACATTATACTGAACTGATGAAACATTTAGGAAACCAAGGAGAAAAGTCATGATACGTCTAGAGCATGTGAATCTGGTCGTTAACGATATGGGCGCAACGCTTGATTTTATTCAAACGGCATTTCCAGACTGGAAGGTACGCGGCAACGGCGAAAGTGAATGGTACGGCAAGCAACGTCATTGGCTTCATGTGGGTACAGATGATTATTACCTCACCTTAAATGAAGGAGGGGAAGGTAATAACCGCGATTTAAAGGGGCATGCCCCCGGTCTCGCGCATATCGGTTTTTGTGTGGATGATGTTGATGGTATTTCCACTCGCTTACAAAGCAAGGGATATGAAATTGAGACCATCGGTGCGGATCATCCCCATAGAAAAACTATTTATTTTATCGATCCTGCCGGGTTTGAATTTGAATTTATTCAATACTTAAGCCAGATGCCGCAACAAAGAAATATGTATGGCGGTGAAACTTCAGGAATCAAACGTGTCAGCTCTGTCAAACAAAAAATAGCATTACCGTAAACTGTTTATTAACTATTATTATGTAAAGGAGAAAAATTATGAAAAAAACAATTTTCGTTAAAAATCTTTACAACGCTGTTGATAACAAAAGCGTGCAAGATTTATCCGATTTTTTGTCTGATAATGTTTGTTTTCGTATTGCAAATCATGCTCCTATTAATGGAAAAGAAGCGGTGCTAAAAGCCAACCAAATTTTTTTCCAGCATCACCAGCATGTCGCATCATATTGATACTGTTTGGGAACAGGGTAATGATGTGATTTGTAATGGTAGGGTCGATTACGTTCGGCTGGATAACAGCGCATTTTCAGTTTCCTTTGCGACGATACTTAAAAATCAAAAACGACAAAATTGTTAATTACCTAGTCTATGCCGATATTTCGTAGTTGTAATCGTAGAAAAAATAGGTGTCAGAGAAGAATGGTACTCACTTAAGAAAATTTTTATTACCAAGTTCGTCATACCGGCACGTTTTTAGCCGGTATCCATCTAGTAGAAGTTGTTTATTGATTGGATTGGGGAGTAACTATTAAATATTTGAGTACACGCTTCTGACAAAGATCAAAACTAAAAAAATACAAAAGCAAATTTTAAGCCATTTCGAATGGACGTTACAGCAAGAAAATTTACTGGCATTGGGGTCAGAGTCGAATGGCACTTACTTAAGAAAACTTTTATTATCAAGTTCGTCATACCGGCATGTTTTTAGCCGGTATCCATCTAGTAGAAAACGCAATATAACCCTTTATAGCAATCTATTCTACCAATCTAAAGCATGGATTCCGGCTAAAAACACGCCGGAATGACAGT